>OLWA01000581.1_pt1 | contig 45248 bp, 33 predicted proteins | sample 1673251 | NCBI WGS metagenome assembly OLWA01 (sample SAMEA3178937, study PRJEB25190) | human gut metagenome | biome: human gut; feature: human-associated habitat; material: faeces | place: Austria | collected 2013 | reverse complement strand
GGATAAACGCTGAAAGCATCTAAGCGTGAAGCCGTCCTTAAGATAAGATATCCCATGCGTAAGCAGTAAGACCCCTTGTAGACTACGAGGTTGATAGGTTCAAGGTGTAAGCACGGTAACGTGTTCAGCCAGCGAATACTAATCGGTCGAGGGCTTAAACCTCAATGATTTATGTCTTGTCTCTTTCATGTTCGTTATTCAATTTTGAGAGTTCTCTCTCATACAGTCGGTGCCGATAGCGGTGAGGGTCCACCTGTTCCCATTCCGAACACAGTAGTTAAGCTCACTTGCGTCGACAATACTCGATGGGCAACTGTCCGGGAAGATAGATAGGCGCCGACACCTAAATAAACACAGCAAGTCAAAAACTTGCTGTGTTTCTATATTCCTCCGTAGCTCAGTCGGTAGTAGCACCTGACTGTTAATCAGGGTGTCACTGGTTCAAGTCCAGTCGGGGGAGCCAACATATAACAAACAGATTACACAGCTTGTTTAAGTGGTGTAATCTCTTTGTTATATAAGAGATTTTGTATAAGACACGGAGCAGCGTTCTGCTGGAACAGATACCGCCCCGTGATTATATACGATTGTTTCACTCCTGTGTTACGCTTTTAACTTTGACGCGGTTGTTACGCGGACGAGGTCAACGCGAAAGCGCCCTTGTTTTCTTGCCGTATCCTGCGGCTGGTGTGACTGCTCTGTTTACCTGCTTCACAGCGGGGTACTCGCTCGGATCGTGCTTCGTGAATGGAAACGGTGTCGATCTTCGTGGCGTAAGTCCTAACAGCAGAAAAGTTGTTCTCGCACGGAGGGATTCAGTTGTACGAAGCGAGGTAACTCGCTTCAGCAATAAACCCTACTCAATCTGATGAGAAAGAGCCGTCCAGACCTTTGCACTTTCTGAACAGCTCTTGACAAAATGTATCTCAATATGCTACAATAAAAACGTCCAATTAAAAAAGGGCGCAGAATTTAGCATATAGAAGGCACTCGTAAAAGTCGTTCAGATACTCGCAATATCTGTTCGATAGCTTGTGTGTGTGTGTGTACACGCACACACAAGTCGGGTGTTTTTTATTGCACTAATATTATACACCATGCGTTTCAAAATGTCAATACCGCTTAACGACCCGAATGGCGTTATTTGGTATGTGATATTTCACGAAATTTACGCATGGTTTTTGTCGTTTGTGACAACAATTTTGCTGCTGAAACGTTTATGCCCGGCTTGTAACTATGTATCCATGCTCTGGAATGTATGTCACGGATCCGTCCTGTTCCAGCAGCTCATACGCCTTTACAGTCGTGATTATGCTGATTTTGAGGTCTTTTGCAAGACTGCGTACAGAGGGGAGCTGCTGTCCGGCGCCGATTTTGCCGCTTGATATTTCGCTGCGGAGCTGTTCGGCTATCTGGTTCTTCAGGGGAGTTCCCGAATTAAGTAGTATTTTCATCTTTCATCTTCCTTTCTGTTTATAGATGATATATACAGTATAATTAGAAACAGAGTTTTTGTCAAGTCTGAAAAAGAAAAATTCCCCTCTCGATATCGGGAGGGGTTGTGCTATATGTAGCACAATTTTCAGTGTATGTATGGTTATCTACCTTTTGTTTTTGGCTTTGGTGTGGGTTTATTCTGGTCAATCTTAGAGCTTGTTGAAAGGCTTGGTGTTTCATGGGATTTATTATTATCCCGAAATTTGTTCCTGGCTGCAATGTACTCGGCTTTAAGCGATGAATCCGACTGAAGTACATTACAACGCTCGTTGTATTTGGTTTGAGCAATTTTGAGCTGTACTGCAATAGTTTCACTTGTTTGACTATTTAGGGCGCACTTTTTGTAGCTTATTTCTGCTTTTATATATTTTTCTTTCAGTTCAGGATTCTGTCGAAGTATTTCATCCGATTCATGCAATACCGTAATGAGCTTTGACAGCAATGCGGTATCCTGTTCCTTATTCTCCACAACAGGTATAGGAAGTTCATTTTCATGACAAAATTTCACATATGCCTGTTCAAGCAGTTTAAAGTCGCAGGAATTATTGAGTATTTTCTTATTTTCTGATATTGTTATGCTATCATAGGTTTTACGTGCTGATTCTTGTATTTTTGCAATATTTCTTCTACAAAAAGCCAACTCATCTAAAACTTTTCTGCGTCGCTGTAAATCTTCAATGCCCGGAATATCGAGTTTATATAACATTTGGCTTGGAACAGGTATCATGTACATGAATTTTAATGAACCATATTCATACGGCTTATCAGAAGTATTTTTCTTTTTTCCTGTAATGACTATTGTATTAATATCAGATTTCACATTATGTGAAACAGGAACAAAGTAATTGATTCCGTTATTTTGTAAAATAGCTCCGTAAAAGAATTTTTCACGGCTATTATAGTGGACGTTTGGAACGCAGGTAAATCCTCTGTTCTTTAATTCATATTGCTTAAGAAATTGAATGTATTCATTATCAACTAAATAAAATGCTATATCCATTCAAACACCTCAAATAAAATAATAAAAGCCGAGCTGCCCCGGCTTTTATATGACTGCTTTTAACGCCGCATTTTCCCATTGACTGGAGGGTAGCGAAACACCACTAAAGATAACACGTCGCATTTTCCCATTGACTGGAGGGTAGCGAAACACCACTAAAGATAACACGCCGCATTTTCCCTTTGACGGAGGGTAGCGAAACACCACTAAAGGTAGATGAGCAATCTAACATCTCAGGCAGTATTCCTGCTAATCATATTATATATCATAACTAGCTTTTTGTCAAGTGTTTTTACACTGGTCAATACTGGCTGATGTAAGGGTAAAGGCTACGTTAAAAACGTAGCCTTTGCTTTTAAAGTTCCCACTCACAGTAGGGTTCACTGCTTTTGAAAACTCCCACTTATACGGCAGGGATTTCCTCTTGTACAACTTCCACTTAACGGTAGGACTCACACGTTTCAAGGGAAATCTGCGGTTTCCCTCTGACAGAAAAATCTGTTATGTTAATTATAACCGATTTAAATGTTTTTGTCAAGTATTTTTAGTTGAAGATGTGCTATATGTAGCACAAAATGCCGAGTTACCCCGGCATTTTTCCGATGATTGCTTTTTCGCATTTCCCGTTGTGAATAAGCGGACGGTAGCGAATCACCATAACAACAGTTCGCCTTTTTCTCATGAAACGAACGGCAGCGAAACACCGTTCAGAGGAGATGTGCAATCATCCATCTCAGACAATATATCTGTCTGTATTTATTATATCCGATGTCGGAATTATTGTCAAGCCTGAAAAAGAAAATGTGCTATATGTAGCACAAAATGCCGAGTTTCCCCGGCATTCTGCTGATTACTTTTACACCCGCTCTTTAATTCAGGTGGCGGAATACCTAACGATAAGAACACTCGCTCTTTAGTCCAGGCGGCGGAATACCCAACGATAAGAACACTCGCTCTTTAATCCAGGCGGCGAAACGCCCAACGATGAGATGAGTAATCAAACATCTTGGACAGCTTTCCTGTCCAATCCCATTATACCCGAATAGCGCAATAATGTCAAGCAGCCATAGATTATTTACTTGCTGCATACTCTTTCAGCAATTTCTCAAGCTGTGGGTTATCTTCTTTTACGCAGATAACCGGCTCATCGTCATGTGTGGTGATTTCAAGCCCGGCTTTCTCCAGCTCGTCAAGCAGCTCAGGCAGCACAAGTTCGGCGGCAGTCACAGACAGGGCAGCCGCGATTTTATCGAGTATCTGCGCTGACGGTTTTCTGTTGCCCAGTTCGTAGTTGCGTATAGCGGGTTCACTCAATCCGCACATCTTGCTTAACTGTTTCTGACTAATTCCTCGCTCATTCCGAATATGTCTTATTCTTTCTCCCGTTGTCATGTTTTCCCTCCGTTCATAAAGCTGTTTCCAGACTGAAAAAGAAAAATTAGTCCTTATCGTCCTCCAGAACGTAACCGTATCGCCAATCGTCATATTCCTCTCTGGTTATAGCTCCGCTGCTAAGCATTTGCTTTTTCTTCAGCCAATCAAGTAGCATACGGTGGAACTGCGGGTATTTGTCGCAGTTCGGATTGAGCTTGATAACCGGCTGACTGTCATGCTCGATGATGACAAAGCCGTACAGATCCTCAAGCGTAAACAGCGTGTGCATTACTCCGGTGCAGCTATCAATATCCGGGACATTCAGCGCGTTCGGGGATATTCCCAGCACGTCAGCTATCTGTGATGTGAGTTCCTGTTTCGGGACGCGCACGCCGCTTTCATATTGCGCTATGCGGATATCAGCAGTCTTTTCAGGCAGTCCTGCTGATATTCCGAGCGCTTTTTGCGTAATGCCGCGCAGATTTCGAATAAACCGTATTCTTTCGCCTATTGCCATGTTTTCACCCTTTCAGTCAAAATAAAAGACGTACTCAAACCTTACGTTCAGCGCCTTGCATATGAGCAGCGCCAGTTTTGCGGTAGGGCAGAACCTCCCGGTTTCAATCGAGCTTATCGAGTTTTTTGATACGCCGACCATTCTCCCGAAAGCAGTCTGCGATAAGTTCATTTCGGCTCGTAGTTCTTTCAGACGGTTTTTCAGTGTATACTGTCCGTTATAATTTTGCTTGTTATTACTCATGCTTTGCCCCTTTCAAAAAGCTATTTCAGGACTGAAAAAGAAAAATCAGCGTTTCCCGAACATATCGTGATTGACTTCGGCTCTGTAAAAGCTGGACATAGTGACCGGAGCATTATACAGCGCGGTTATCAAGTAGCTGCGGATATTACGCACATCGCTGGTATTCTTTTTCAGCGCTGCAAGGACGTATTCGATATGGCTGCCGTTGAGCTTAAGGAGCTGGCTTTTCACTACAGCATGCGGTTTTTCCTCGCCGTTCACCCGGATAGTCTTTTTCTGCGAACATATCACATCGACCATTATGGATATCAGCTCGTTGATTTCGTCAGCCTGTTCCGGGAACTGCTCGACAAGGATATCATAGTCAGTATTATCCCGGACGATTTGGGCATAGCAAGCCCTTTCTTCCTTAAGCTGTTCAAAATCCATCCCATCAATCATATCGGCAGCCGGAACGCAGCTTTCTTCGGGTTCCTCGCGCGTGCGCGTGATAGATGGATTGATTATATCAGGATTATTATCTTTAGTTTTATTAGAGTATAGCTCAGACGTTTCGTCGGAGCTTGCTCCTACCTTTTGGCGGAGCAAGGTTTCACTTTCCGGCTGTGCTTGCTCCGCCCTTTTGTCAGAGCAGGGGAGAACGGCTTTGTTATGCGGTTTTTCAGTTACAGCAACATCGGAGGGCTGTTCAGCAGCGGGAATAGTTCCGCCGAACGCCTTTGCAAGAAATTCGTTCATTCTGGCAGTGCTTTCTGTAGGTTCGGCGGAGGTCTTGCGCTTTTTCTCATAGCTCTCCGCAGCAGCAGGCTTGATTTGGCGCATAGCAGCTTCACCAGCAGCAAGCAGGCTCTGGATAAGGTCGATATCCTCAATTATGTAAAAGCTGCGTTTAGCGGGCATTCCACGCAGCTCACAGCGCAGAAGTCCCAGCTTGACGAGCGCGTCCACGCACCGTTTCTGCTGTTTCTCAGTGAGCGCGGTGCTCTCCTGAAGATCCGGAGCGGTAGAGTAGAACCAGCCGTCATCGAGCATACCACGGTCAGAGTACCAGTAGTATTTTGCGACAAGCGCACCGTAAACTACCGCTTCGTTCAGACCGATAGCGTGAGCCAGGGGACGATTTACGGATACTGTATTGTTCGGGTTGAGTAGCTGAAAAATTGCGTTCATATGATTTCCTCTTTCTGTTTTTGAACATTCTACCTTAACGGCAGCTGCATTTTTCTGCAAAAGAAAAATCCCGGCGCTGACCGGGATAATTCATATTGCCTGTTTCTTGTCTGGAGTTCTGTCCTGCTTTTTTTCTTCTTGTTTTTCTTCACGCTGCCTGCGTTCGCGTTCGGCGGCAACCAGATTGTCGATGTAGTTTCCCTCGATGATTTTTTCGTAGGTATGCACGAGGTCTGATATGCGGCTCAGTTTCATCTGCTCCTCTGATACTTCGTTTTTCAGTGAGCTGATGTAAGTCGGAGATAGCCGCAGACGTGTTTCAAGATTTTCGATTTCTTCCGCGCTGGTAATGCCGTATTTGTTTGCGACCTCTTTCGCGGCGGCAAGTCTGACTTGGTTCATCGCGTCTGAATTATTCTGCCGGACTGAAAAGTAAAATTTCAGCTGCGCGATATCTGATTTGAGCGTTGGCATATCCTCTGTGAGCTTTCGTATCTGCGCGAGTGTATCGTCTATCTTCTTCTGGCTGCGTTCGGCGGCTTCGTAGATATCGTCACGAGAATTCAAATTAAAATCTCGCATGGTGAGGAGCTGCTGCGACAGGTGATTGATTTCCTTATCGTTCTCAAAGGAGTAAATCTTCTTCGGGTTTGTTTTCTGCGGACGGAACATGAAAGTGCGGACTGCGATGACGGTCTGCGTGATCGTAGAGTAGAAACGCTGCTCTGTTTCGTTCGCTTTTGCAGAACGAGCCTGAACCATTTTCGGGAATTTATCGCGGTCAGCAATCCTCTTTTCGATGTTCTGCGGGAGATAATCTTCGCCGAGAGTTTTCAGCCGGACAAATCTCTGTGCGTTCGGAGATTTCACTGCGAGATATTTTCCCTCTTTGATTTCGTACCCTTTTTCCCGGAGCTTGTCGAGGAGCTGCGGGAAATTTTCGCAGGAGTAGACCAGCGTATCTATGTCGAGTTTTATCTCGTCATGTATTCCGGTTGACTTACTTGGGAACTGATACTTTGCAGCGATAGCGCAGCAGTTTTTTGTAGCCCAGTCCGGAATATAGAGAGTATTGCTTTCTTCAACGAACTGGATATTTGACCGCTGCAATTCGTCTGTGATGAACTGCATTTTATCCGGGGAGTACACTTCGAACGGAACGAACCTTGCTCCGGCTTTCTTGGAAAGAATCCGGATTTTTTCATCACGCTTTACGATTTCTGAACGCATGAAGTCGTTTTGATTTTTTATCATCTTGATTTCTTCCTGCGTGATTTCAACGTCAGGTTTTTGTTTCAGCTCGTTGATGTGCTTGTTGAGCTTTTCGAGTTCCTTTCTTGACTGACGATATTCTTCACATTCCATATGAGCGTAGTGAGCATTTTTCACATCACGGGATAATCCATGACGTTTAAGAATGCTAGTCATGATTTCTTTTTCAGCAGTAGCCCAGACTGCCCATTCGGAAATTCGCTTTGAACTTGATATGAAACCTTGTTCCTCTAGGGCTTTTTTCATTGATATTCGCGTTGACAATCCTTGTTTCTGATTGTGGCATACCGGAAGAAAGTCGATATGGAGATGTGGAGTTGCTTCATCAAGGTGCATGACCGCATTGAACACTTTCATGTTCGGGTTTCGTTTCTCAAATTCCTTCATGTATTCATCAAGCATTTGTTTTGCTTGTTCAAAGTTGCGCTGACCGAACCCACAGTTTTCTATATCGCCGAACTGAACCACCACTTCATAGAAAGGTTTTTCCTTTTTTGATTTCAGCATATGCTCATAGTAGTCAGTGATTTTTCTGTCGGCTCTTTTTCCTGTGTTATATTCTTCAAGTGCCTTGTCGAATATTTCGTGATATTTTGCCCGAATATCCTCTTGCTTGTAGATGATGTTGTCTGGTACTCTTTCGCGAACAACGTTCTTTGCAATGAAAGTGCGGTTGTTGTGTTCAAGCACTCCTTTGTCAACGCGAAATGTTACGCTGACTTTGTTGGAAGGCGCGTTTGATGTTGATTGATTTTTGCTCATTGTATTTCCTCCAATCGGACATTTTGCTTTTCGGTTTTTAATTTCAGCTTTTCAGATTTTCACCGATTTTGCTTTCTTTTTTCAGTCCTGCAAAATGATGAGTTCCGAGTATTTTTAGGACGGTTATCGGGGGGTAAATCGAGGGGGTGCGCAAAACTGCTTATACTCAATAAGCAATTTTGGCAAGGCTACGCCGTGCCAAAATATGCCATCTCGCTAGGGACACCCTAGAACCCGTTACAGTTTGCCGAGCAAACTGAAAAAAGCCGCCTGAAAAATTTTTCCGCAGTTTCGCGGAAAAATCGCCAGAACTGAAACGAAAAATTAATTTTCTTTTTCAGCTCTGCACCGAAATTTTACGGTGAACAGGCAGCTCTTTTCAACCAACTCAGGGCAAATCCCTGAAACCCTTTTTCATGTGATTTTTTTCAAAAATCAGCGGTGCGAGTGTGAATTTTTTCGCGGAGCAGTTTGGGTTTGCTGCTGCGTTTTTGCCGTCAAAGATTTCAGCAGATCGTTGTAATCTTTCACGCCGTTTTCCTCAAGAATTCTTCGGCAGGGAGTAAGTCCGTTGCTCTGTGTGAACTTAATTCCTGCTTCGTCATTGTCCACGCAGCTATATAATTTTACTCCGCTTTCCGCGAGATTTTTCAGCGTGTTCGGCTTTAATCCCGCCATAGAAACCAGCATGGAGTTTTTGATTTTTTCCGGGTTTGCAAGCTGCTTAAATGACAGCAAGTCGATCGCACTTTCGAAAACGTAGCACGAATTTGGTTTGTCGCAGAGCTTGAAAGTGAACACACTTTCTGACGTTCCGGGCGCAACTCCTTTGAAACGCTGGAACGAATTTGTTCCCTGAATTTCAGCGCCGATTATTTTTCCGCTGTCATCTTTGTGAACAAAAACCGCGTTTCCTTTTTTGTCCTGATAGAGCAGTCCGGACTTTGCAAGTTCAGTAACGATATCCGGTTTTATCATTCGCGTCTTGCACAGATACGCGAAAACTTTTTTCATATCCTCGCTCTTTTCCGGAAGAATCAACTCGCGTTTTTTCTCCGGTAAAGGAGCTTCGGCGTTCTGTTTTCTTTCGTAGATAAGTCTGCCGCCGGACAGATGTTCGACTGCGGTTTTGAAATCAAAACCGAGTACGTCAGTCAGGCAGTTGACCGGATTACTGCCGCCGCGACTGTCCCCAGCCTGCGAAAAGCAGTACCATTTATTCGTCTGTGTGTTGACGAAAAGTCCGCCGTGTCCTTTAACGTGCAGCTCGTTTTTTGATTTCATTTCGCAGTCATATCCGTTGCGTAAGAAGTAATCCGCGAGGTCTGCGTTTCGGGCTTTCTGGATAAGCTCATCGTTTATTTCAGACATAAATCATCTTCCTCTCTGAAAAAGAATTTGCCCCGCCAGAGCTTGACGGGGCTTTGAAAACTGTTTATCTTTTCGGTCTTGCTGACGGTGTATCGGGCTTTATTCCCTGACTGCGGCTGGGCTTTTCTTCTTCGCGGTCGTTATCATCGTTGAGGAATACCTCGTCATTTTTGCCGCAGTCAAGCTCAGCGTTGAGCTGATCCAGACGTGCGACTTTCTGCTGGAGTTCGTCAGCGAGGGCGAACGGCATAGCGAGAGTTTCTTCGGCGGCTTTGATGTCAGACGTATCACGTTCTATGCGTTCTTCGCAGCGGGCTATCTCCTTATCAATTCCGTTTTTCAGGAGATTTTCCATTCGCGTTATGTTGCCGAGATTGTTATCAAGCTCGACCTGGGCGCTGTAAGTCAGCCCACCGAAACGCTTGAGATTTACCTGTGCATAGGTAGACACCGGATTCGACATTGTGTTTATAGAAACCTCAAAGCCTTTGTATTCGCCTAGTGTTTTTTCCTCATGCCGAGCCATGCACTGCACAATTTTTTTCGCAAGAACCTCGCCTGCTTCGCTGCGTTCGGTGTAGATTTTTCCGTACAGCTTTACGCTGAATTCATCGGATTTTGCAAGCTGTTCCTCTGCGAACGCCTTATCGCCTTTCGCAAATTCAACGCGCTGCTGCATTCCTTTGAGGTCTGTCTTTCGATTGAGAATAACATCTTCAAGTTTGTACTGATTGTTGTAGTGTTCGCTCTCCAGCGTTCGCAGACGGGACACTTCCGTATCAAGCTCTATCTTCTCTTTTATGCGCGGATCTCCGGTTGCCAGAGCCTGCATTTCGGAGTAATTGAGTACCATATCGTCCACGTCCTCGCACGTTCTTGCGGGAGTTTTTCCGGACATAAGCTGCGAAATAAATTTCTGCTTTGTCACGATTATGTTCATCATGTACGCGTCAAAGGTGTTCTCCGTGACGTAGTTGAATACGCCGACCTTGCCGAACTGGTTGCCCTGTCTGATTATTCGACCGTTGCGCTGCTCCAAATCCGAGGGCTTCCAGGGTATATCAAGATTGTGCAGCGCAGCAAGTCGGGTCTGTATGTTCGCGCCTGTGCCAAGTTTTGATGTGGACGCAAGCACTATGCGTTTTTGTCCGGCGCGGAGCTGCGAGAACATCTCGTTGCGCTGGTTCTGGTCTTTCGCGTCACCGGCTGTACAGATTTCGTTAGCCGGGATACCTCTGCGCTGGAGTTCCTCCTTGATGTAGTCGTAAACGGAGAATTTGCCGTCCGTGGAATTGACGGCGATGTCGCAGAAGATAGCCTGAACGCCTTTCTGCTCCTCTGTGTTCTTGTAAATCTCCATTACCTTGTCGATACAGAGATTTACCTTGCTGTCCGGGGTGTTCTCAGCTTCAGGATTTATCGCACGCGCGTCCAGACCGAGCAGGCGCGCTTCGTGAGTTACCTTTAGCATATTGTCCACGGTGGGGTCTATCGAGCCGCTGTGAATGTCCTCAGAGCGCTGTGCAAGCACCTGCATATACGCTTTCTGGAAGTCGTTCGGCTTTGCAACGATAGTCTGCGGCTTGCCGCCCTCCAGCTCAGGCACATCGAGCTTGAGCATATCTGCGGTGCGTATGTCCGCAAACTCCTTGTACATCTGCATAAGCTCCGGCAGGTTCGTGAATTTCGCAAACCGCTTTTTCGTGCGGAAACCATCTCCGGCGGGTTTAAGTTCGAGCTGCGATACGACCTCTCCAAAGTTACCCGCCCAGTCGTCGAACGTCTGGAGTCGTGCCTTATCGAGCAGATCCGGACGGAGATAACGCTGCATGGTGTACAGCTCCGTCATGCTGTTCGTCACCGGAGTACCCGTTGCAAACAGTATGTTCTTTGTACCGTAGGTTTCATTGAGGTACTGCGTTTTCATCAGTATATCCTCAGATTTCTGCGCCGCCGTAGTCTGTACGCCGGACACGTTGTTCATCTTCGATACGACCAGACCGTTTTTATAGTTGTGCGCTTCATCGACAACAAGGCTGTCAAAGCCGAGCTGTTCGAACGTGAGGGAGGTGTCCTTTGTCTTGGCTGTATCGAGCAGCTTTTCGATTTTGACCTTTATGCGTTTCTGTTCGCGCTGGAGGTCTTTTATGCTGGTCTTGTCGAGGTAAGGGTTCAGCTCCTTTATGCCGGACTGTATCCTGTCCAGTTCACGCTGGAGAAACTGCTGCCTGTACTCGACAGACATCTGTATTTTTTCGAACTGCTCGTAGCTCATCACCACGGCAGCGTAATCGCCTGTGCAGCAGCGACCGATGAATTTCTGCCGGTTATCCTTTGAGAAATCATTATCGCCTGCTACAAGTATTTTTGCCTGCGGATAGAGCCGCAGCCATTCGTTTGCGGTCTGACCGACCAGCGCCTTTGGAACGACCACGCAAGCCTTATTGATAAGTCCCAGACGTTTCTTTTCCATGGTTGCTGCTATCATCTCAAAGGACTTACCAGCGCCCACGCAGTGCGCCAGCAGTGTATTTCCGCCGAACTTTGCCCTGGCTACCGCGTCTTTCTGGTGCGGCTTGAGCTGGATATACGGGGACATACCGGGGAATGTCTGGTGTGAGCCGTCAAAGTGCCGTCCAACAATGCTGTTGAACAGCTCGTTGTAACGTGTGACGTACTTGTCGCGGCGCTCAGGCTTTGCCCATACCCACTTGGAAAAGGCTTCGTTCATCTGCCGCGCCTTTTCTGTTGCAAGCTGGGTCTGCTTGGTGTTCACCACGTATTTGTACTTATCCTCGCCTAAATCAACGCGGTCTTTTACTGTTACGTCACGGTGATTGAGCAGATTTTCAAAGATGTGGTACGCGCTCATTCTTTCCGTGCCGTAGGTGTTTGTGGCTGCCACGCTCTTGTCAAAGGTCTTGTTCTCGACCTTATATTCTCCGGCAGAAGTGCGCCGCAGCGTAACTCCGGGGAGGTCACGCCCGATGTACTCTTTCAGGAACCGTTCGTAATCCCGCACGTCTATCCATGACGCGCCGAGGTGTGTTGTAATATCGCCTGCGCCGATAGTCTTGGGCAGATTATCGGTCAGCCCGGCAACGTTCCTGCTGAACAGCTCCGGGGTATCCTTTGCGGCTCTTTCGGCGGCGCGGAGCTTTTCACGCACGTTGCCGGACAGGTATTCGGAGCTTTCCTCATATCCCTCAAGGGGTTCGCTTTCAACGTATTTTTCGGGATTGAGATAAATCTGGTTGCTCTGGACAAGCTCGTTTACGACCTGTTCCGGCTCTCTGTCGCAAAGCTGCGCCATGTAGCTTATATCTATGCGACCTTTCATATCAAGCGACACCTGCATTGCTTCCTGCGGTGTTTCGACGTGCGTAACATCGACAGTTGGCTTTATGGTGCGCTGCGTGAATATGTCTGATTTCTGTGTGGTTTTCTTTTCAGCGTTGACGATTTCGAGGGAGCAGAGGGTGTTGTAGTCGTCATCGCAGCGGAACACGTTCGCGTTGAGCCTGTCGTTAATGCTGCCGTATTCCTTTTTAAAGCTGTCATACTGCGTATTCAGCTTTGCCTGTAAGCCGTGCAGCTCCTCGTCAGAGCAGCTGTGTGACTGCGCGTCAATCAGCTCACGCAATGTCTGACGCAGACCGTGCAGCCCTTTCATGCGTTCAAGGTCTTTTCCGGTCTGCTTGACCTCAGTCATTACGTTGTTTTCGCGGAAATACAGCTTACCGTCAACCAGCGTATGTGTGAAGTTCTGCACGTCCGCAGTTGCCGGGATAATGCCGCGCTCCTTGTCCTGGCGTTCTTCGCGTTTCTGTACTTTCATATCGGCGCGGAGCTTTGCGATAGCCCGGTCAAGCTGTTCTGACAGCTTTTCGCCCTCAATGGGAGTGCAAGTGACTTCCTGTCCGTAAGCTCCGGTTGTGTATTCCAACTTACCGAGTACCATATCTGGGTGGTCAATAAAGTACTGGTTTATGGGCATTCCGTCTGAATTGCGCCCGGTATACGCCCAGTCGGGCATTTCGACCGCCATTTTCTCGCGTTTCTGCAAGAAAATTATATCCGAGGTGACTTCGGTGTTTGCATTCTTGAATGCATTGTTCGGCAGCCGTATCGCGCCGATGAGGTCAGCGCGTTTCGCAAGGTATTCGCGGACTTTGGGATTTGTCTTGTCCAGCGTACCCTTTGAGGTCACGAATGCGACCACGCCGCCGGGCGCGACCTTATCCAGCGTTTTCGCGAAGAAATAATCGTGAATGAGGAAATGCTCCTTGTCGTATCGTCTGTCTGCTACTCCGTAGTTTCCAAACGGTACGTTTCCAATCGCCGCGTCAAAGAAGTTATCCGGGAAATCGGACTTTTCAAAGCCCTGCACCCGGATATCTGCCTGCGGATAGAGCTGCTGCGCGATACGACCTGTCAGGCTGTCCAGCTCCACACCGTACAGCCGGCTGTCATTGTTCATGCTCTCCGGCATACAGCCGAAGAAATTGCCCACGCCCATTGCAGGCTCCAACACGTTTCCTCCATTGAACCCGAAGTTATTAAGCGCCTTGTACATCGCGCCGATGATTTCCGGAGAGGTGTAGTGCGCGTTCAGGGTACTTTCCGCTGCTGCCTTGTATTCATCATCGGTGAGCAGTTCGCGGAGCTGCTTGTATTCCTTGCTCCACTGCTCGTTAGCATGGTCGAACGCCTGCGGCATACCGCCCCAGCCAACGTACTTTGCAAGTATTTTCTGTTCTTCAGGAGTTGCGCTGCGGCTTTCGCTCTCGATTGTTTTCAGGGTGGTTATTGCCGCTATGTTGTTCTGGAACTTGGTTTTCAGACCGCCTGTTCCTATATCCGTTTCATCTGTGATATGGAAACTGCTCTGCTGGCTGCGTTCGGTTTCCTGCACACGTTCCTGTGAACGTTCTGTGAGCTGCTGCTTTTGTTCGCTGTTGGCAGCCGCCCTTAATTCTTCAACTGCTTTGGAGTATATTTTGTACTGTGAAAGGAAATCAATCACACCGCCGTAACCGTCACCAATGTCCTGTCTTTCGGTGAAACTGTCACCGTTCGACAGATTAACGGTAAAGTTGGTCTTATCGTACCCAAGCCAGCGGTAGTAGTCGTCTTTATCGGCGCTTTCCCATTCCTCATCTGAACCGTATTTCTCCAGACCAGCTTTTCTTGCGGAAATATGTTCCTCGTCTGCCTGTTTCATTATGGTGTCAAATTCAAGTACAGAATAGGTCTTGCCGTCCTCGAATTCAGGGCTTTCACTCCAGTTGCAAGTGATAGTCGGGAGCTTCTGCTGCGGCTTTTCGGCGAATATATGATTTTCGTTGTTCCAGTCCGAAAAAGAAAGGTCTGTGCCGTTATCGTAGCTGCCATTGTCGAGCTTTTTAAAGCTGAATACGCGGTCAAATCCTATCTCGCTTTCGGCTTTGTTTATCAGCTCCATTGCGCTGGAATTTGAGAGTATCGAGGGCTGGCGGGTAAAATCGTCCACAAGGTAGTTCTGACCGCCGCGCACCTGAATTATGTCGGCGGCTCCGGCTTTAGTTTCAATACCCAGCGTAAGACGTGCATAAGGTCTGCCGTCTGCGTTCCGGGTTCCTTCGGAGTTGTACGGCTGGCTTCTAAGCTCGTCAAACCGCGCCTTTGCTTCTTCGAGCGTGTCGAAATGCTCCAGCGCAGACGGTGCTGCGGCGCTGCTGCTGTCTGCCCATGTCTTGAGGTCAGCAATTATGTAGGGTTTCCATATCTTTTCTTCCTGCTCGTCAGATTTTGTGCTATATGTAGCACGATTTTCTTCTGGTGTGAGCTGTTGCACGGTTTCTTCTGATATAGCTGTCAGTTCGCTGAAATCAAGGTTTCCAAGCGCGGAAATCATATCGTCACTGTTCTTGAAACTCTGTTCAGCAGCAACCTTATCGCCGTACATTGTTACTATCCTCTTGTCCTCGAGGTCAGCATAAGCGCTTACTTCAACCTCGGTATCTTCGTGAGTGGTGTAGGCAAGCGGGACTTTCCACAGGTCGGAGAAATCAGCGTCATCATGGAATTCCCTCTGCGAATATTCGTTTATCCGGGTTTTGGCTTCGTTCAGAAAATACTCTCTGTCAAGCTGCTCATGCCTTTTGAATTCCTGTCTTGCGGCAATAAGCAGAGCTTGTCCGAGAGTTTCCCATGAATGTGTCACCTCATATCCGCCTTTTGTGCGTAACGTTATTCCACTGTCTGTTTTCTCCGATGAAATTTCAATGCTGCTGACACCATCAGAGGGATAACTGAAACGGAAATATGACATATTACCGTATATCTTTTTTGCAATCTCGGCGTTTATGTTCTCGCCATTGTGGAAACTGGTCGTCAGTCTTTCAAAATCATCAGCGTGAAGGCTTTCACCCATAGTCCAATTAGTTATGCCATTGTATTTGGGGGCATTGTCGTAGTCAAACAGCTTGTCGCCCAGAGTGTCCATTTCATCGCTTGAAAGCTGTTTTTCAGCAAGCAGATTGAGGTTGTCAATCGTTCTTCGCGCCTTGCGTTCCTCGCGGGAAAGAGTGAAGTCCGGTATCTCAGTAAAGCCAACCGTATCAACGAAATTAGCGGTGATTTTACCGTCTTGCTTTACAGCAACGATATCCCCGACAGAAAGAGAATGTCCGTGGAAATCCTGCGGGTGATTTTCATTGAAACGCTCATATATATCTTCAAGAGTTTCGTTTTCCTTGAGCCTACCACGGTAAACGCGGTTATAGTTCTCGCGGTCAACGTACATTCCGTGTTTTTGGAGATATTCGCTGTCAGAGAACTGGTACTCTCTTAAATCCTCATCATCTTTCAGCTGATAGATTGCGTATCTCGGTTCTGTCAGCGCAACGAGGTTTTTCGGATAGTCCTTATCCTGACTAGATATATCCTGGCTTTCGGTCTTAAACTTCTCGGCTGCTTCTTCAAAGCCCTCTGCACCTCGGTCAAGAACTTCCTGTCTGCAATTTTCTCTAAGATATTCAAAGGGGTCGTCCTTTTCCATTGCTTCGAAGATATCGTCAAAGGACATATAGGTGTAAACGAACTGACCGCCTGCGGAACTTTCAGGGTTGTAAGAAACCCAAGTAACGCTTTCGGTATTTTTGTCTACATAGAACTTGTCGATGTCAGAGGGGATTTCATCGGAATTGAGAACAGGGTTTTCTATCGCCGATACAGCCGCCTTAAGCTCGGATAATTCGCCCGTGGGCTTGATTGACGGCTTCATGTCGATAACCTCGCCTATGCTCTTGTACATAGCGTACAGCTCAACCTCATAGCTGTGCGCGTTGTGCTGCTCGTCCATGTATATCGAAACATTAACGCTGTTGAGTTTGTCCTGATTTCTATCATCATTGTTCCAGATTTCGTTAGCCTTGTTGAGTGCAGCGTTGAACTCCTCAACGGTGTAGGACTTGCCTATCTCAAAGCCGACGCTCTGTACGTCGAAATTGCGCTGAAAGCTGCCGGTTACATACACGGCGGGGTATGTGATTTTTTTCTGCTGCATTTCCTCACGCAGCTCATTGTACATACCCGGAGCGACCAGATTTGACACCTTTTTGAGATGTTCGGGGTCGTTCAGCATATCCTTGTACCAGCTTTCGGAGCTGTGTTCAGCTGCATACTCGCGCAGAGCCTTTTCAGCCTGCTCTGTGAAGTGGCTGTTGAATTCATCTCCTGAAAAAGAAATCGCTGATGATTTCAGCTCCTCGGAGCGCTCGTTCATTATCCATTCGAGATTATTCGCGTCCGCTGCAAGGACAGCGTCCTCAACGCTCATGCTGCCGTCATATTCGTAAGGACTTCTATTCTCGTCCCTGTCAGGGTCATGGGGAGTTTCACTAAACGGAATGCCGTTTGCGTGAGCATATTCGCGAACCTCGTCCAGTCGCTGGAGTTCTCCGTACACCCGGTCAGCCAGTTCAGATGTGAACTTATCCTTGTATTCCTGATCCTCGAGCATTTCCTTGTACAGAGTCATGAACTGCTCCATTGTGCAGCTTCTGCCGAAACTCTCCAGAGAAACGCGCTCGGATACCACATCAGAGATGATGTTATCCAGAGCTGTGTTTACGGAGCTGTTGAAAGCGTTTCTGTCATTGCTCTGGTACGCTTCGCGCACGTTGGCGTTATAGTATTGCAGCTGTGCATTTGCGTAGCTGCTTAATGCGTCGGCGGCAATGAGCAGGTCGTTTTCCGTGTCAGAACCCTTGACATTTTCGTCAGTTGGGTGTATACTATTGTCAAGGTCAGGAGTGTCTGTTAATTCGGATAATTGTAGTCCCTTTCTTTCAGACTGCTCCTGATTTTTTATTTTATTTTCCGGCTCTAAACCCTTGACAATATTACGACTTTGATGTATAATAGTATTGAACACAAGAGAATTTGTTAATTCGGGCAATTGGAGCCCCCATCTTTCAAACATCTCTTGTGTTTGTTTTTTATCGCAGTATAGGAGTTTGTCTTCGGAAATCGAACGATTGAAAGTTTCTTTGAAGTTTTCTTTTGAGTATATGCTTGTGACAAAGTTAGACTCAATTTCTTCAACTTCATATCGTCCAACCCCATCGGGCTTTATGCTCACAATTATAGGATTATTGCTTTGGTCAAAGTCATTTATAACGGCAACAACACTGTCATTACGACTAAATGAATCGTAAATCATTATCGGGTTTATAAGTTTTTCAGGAATAGTTTTTATTTGCTCGACAGATAAACCATGCCTGTGTTTGTTATCGTCCCTTTGAGCCACGGCATCCTTAAGGTGCTTTTGAGTATATAACATAGGGAGCTGTCTTAATCCAGCACTTATAAGTATCTCAGGGGTATCACCAAGTTTAAGATTTGTGTAAAATGGCAACTTCCCAGATAGACTTTCGTCCACCTGTTCCGCAAAGCTCTTATCAGACAGAGAAACGGCAGGAGCTGTATCAGCTTCTGCCGTTTTGTTTATGCTCTGTGCTGGAGAACCAAGTCGGTCATCACTCTGTGATCGACCTCGAGCTGCTTCGTTTTCTCCCACGTTGCTATCTCCGTGAACGTTGTCGGGCGAGGATTGTTCCGGGCGTATTCCTGCTCCATGTTCCATGCCATTTCCTCGGCTTCCTTGTCTATCTGCCGGGGTATCAGCTCCCATTTCATTCTGCCCTTCAGCCCGGTTATTTCGTACGGGTAATTCTCCTCCATGAACTTCTGCCATGCTGCCCCGTACCGCCCTATCGGCTGCTTCATCAGTTCTTCTTCCTCGTCCGTCAGCCCCAGCGACAGCTCCTGATAATATATCCATGTTTCCGGATCGAGCCTGTACCGCTTGCCGTTCTCCTCGACTATCTCCGGATAATACTTGCTGTCCTCCTCGCACCATATCTGGCGAATTCCGTCCTTGATTATGTCCTTGCTCATAACTGTTCCTCCTCTGAATTTCTGTTACTGTCTTTTCCATCGAAAGCAGGACTGCTTTCGCATTAATCTGTATGAATTCTGTGAGCTTTTCAAGCTCTGCCTTGCTGTGCAGCATATCCAGCGCAGAAAGGTCAAGCGGGTCGCTCTTGTAATTGAACTTGCTGTTGTATCCGCAGCGGGCAGCTACTATTGCCCGAACCATAGTGCTGACCGATTTTGAAAACTCCCTGCGCTTGGCTGCGTCCACGTTCAGTGCGTTTGTCAGGTTGACTATCTGACCGTAGGTCTGGCTGTCGGAAAAGTAGTCAACGCAGCTTGTAATGCTGTTGAACTGTTTGCCCTCAAGCGCGGAAACCTCTTTGGTGAACGCTGCCGCCGTGTCCTTGTCGAAATGCCAGCGGGGTCTTATCGCTTTTCCCTCTGTCTGGGAGATATCGAAGTAGTGACGGAGCCTGCCGTTTTCAAACGCTGCCATAGATTTCTGACCGCGTGTGACCTGCCTGCCGAGCTTCTGCCATGTGTCGTAATCTGTAACCATGTCTGCGTTTGGGTTGCTGCTGAATATCATCATTGCATGGTCAGCCGGGAGCTTGTAGTGCTTGCCTGAAAAAGAAAGGAAATCCCTGAATGCCTGTCGGTCGGTGTAAAGTTTGTCGGTGACAGCTTCGTACTGTTCCCTGACTTCCTGCTCTCTTTCTTCTCGTGTCTGTCGAGCCATATTAACCTCCTGTAATTGTATTTTATCACATTAACGTGATAAAGTCAAGATTTTTTTGGAGAATTTCGATTTTATTTTTCAGAACGGATAAGGGTCTGTTTCAACACCTGTGTTGTCTGGGAAATCGGGCGGATCGTAAGCGGGTACGTCTGGAACGGCTGCCGGTTCATCAGCCTGTTCGTTCCGCGCCTTTTCTCCGGTAAAGCGGATTATGTCGGCAACAATTTCGTCCCAGATAGCAGACTCACCATTCTGGTTAGTATATCGGCGCTGCTGCCGTTCGCCCTCGAGCATAATCATGCTGCCCTTATGAAAGTACTTGCATATGAACTCTGCTCTGCTGCCCCACGCGCGTATGTTGAAGAAATCTGTTTCGCGTTCGCCGTCCTTGGGAGCGTATGCACGTTCCACCGCAACCCGGAAAGTCGCGAACGACTTCCCGGACGGAGTGGTTTTGATGACAGGCTCGTTGCAGAGCCTGCCCATGATAATCGACCTGTTGAACATAAATACTCCTTTTCCGAATTTGTGCTATATGTAGCACAATCTCTGTTAAAATGTAATACCGCCGGGGAACGGATACCCGCTGTTCTTGTCCTTGCTGCGCTGCCATTCGGTGTATCCGCTGCCGGACGCATTCAGCACGGAAAGAACGCCGTCTACGGTCAGACCGTCAGCCGGAACGGTCAGCACTCTTGTCTTTTCGTGTGAATTAACGAGCTTGCCGCCAACGCTGGGATAACCGTTTGTCTTGTCGATAATGCAGAACGCTATTGAGTGTGCATATCCATTGTTGAGGTTATCGCCGCCGGAAATGCTGCCGTTGCTGCTGCCATTGAGGATAATGTTTGCAACGTAGCAGCTCTTGATGTAAGCTCCTGTTGCGTTAGATGTGGTCTGTCCGGTAATGCCGCCGCAATACTGCGCCCCGGAAGAACTGAACCCTCTTACGCCGCAGCCGAATATCGAGCCGCCTGTGATTTCCGCTTTGCTGCCGTTTTTCCAGCATTGCGTACCGAAAGCTGAACCGGCAATTCCGCCAGCTGCTGTAATGCTGCTGCCCTCTATCGTTATCACGTTTGCAAGGCTTCCCTTGACAAAGCAAGCGTTTCCAACGATACCGCCGACACCAGCAGTGTTGCCCATGCAGCTTAAAAGGACGTTGTATGCATAGCAGTTATTAAGCTCTCCACCGCTGCCGACCAGACCGCCGATATATTGCGCTGTTTTGTCGGAATACAGCTTGCAGTTTAAAACCTTACAGTTTTCAAACCGGGTATTTCCTGTACCATATTTTTCGGAACCCTCGGCGGAATTATAAGCATAGCTTGTAACTCTGTTGCAGAGTATTCCGTAGTCCGATGTTGAGGTACCCGCCACGGATATTGTAGCTCCGTCAATCACAATATTCTTTATCGTGCTTGCTGCTACTGTTCCGAACAAGCCGCCGTCACCGTATAATCCGGTTATCTTATAGCCCTGACCGTCATACACGAACAGGTCGTAGTATTTGCTTTCATATCCTTTTCCGATACGAACGGTGTCGATCGGCTGGCGGTCAATCTCTCCGGGGAACTTTATATCCTTGGTCTGGATAAAGTATCCCTTTGCCTTGTTTTCCGCCAGTAAAAGGAGCTGGTCGTAGTAATCTATGATGTAGGGGTCATTGACTGTTCCCTTGCCACCTCCGTACATATTAAGCACACGGTATAGGGTAGTGTCCTTGCTGAACTGGTATTCTGTGTCGCTGTAATATTCGATTGAGCCATATTCGCCAGTCTGTTTCTTGCGGGAGAACCCGTATGTGCAGCCGTAAACATGGTCGTATACGTTGCTCCGGTCATTTACTTTCGGCATTTTGAATGTAGCGTATCCGTTCATATCAAGGCTGACCTTGTATCTTTCCGGCTTCTGATTGAGGTAGCTGCGGTCAACGGTTATTGTTATGTATTCCGCAGGCTGCCACTTGGCGTAAACTTCTGTGTCCTGCTCAACATCGAGGTACTCTATTCTGCCCGGTGAATTTTCGAAATACCAGCCTGAAATGATGTATCCGTCTTTGGTAATGCCGAAATCCTGCTCCATATCTATTACCGAGCCGATTTCCACGGAACGTACCATAACGCTGTCATCGTAGTGCATTGTTAGCTTTGCGGTCTGCTTTTTTGTAGACCAGACAGCATAGAGAGTGGTATTTTCATATGGCATTTTCATGCTCTTTACAGGGCTTTTAGCGTTCTTGTCCGTACTCCACCCGGCAAGTTCATATCCCTCTTTATATACAGCAATGTCGGTTGGCAGCGGGATATCTTCGCCGTATTTCACGGCAGCAACGGAAAGCTGCCCTGTGCCGCCGTTGGAATTGTAGGTTACTTTGTATTCCTCGGTTTCCCAGACAGCGAAAAGAGTGATGTTCTGATATGGCATTTTATAGTCATATAAGGGATACTCCACATCTCTGTTATCGGTAAATCCGATGAGCTTATATCCCTGCCTTGATATGCTCTTTGCTGCTTCGCTTGCAGTAGGCAGCACTACATATTGATCCGGCTCAGAAACTATGCTTTCCAGCTCTCCGGTACCGCCGTTGGCGTTGAAAGAAATCGTGTATGTAGTGGAGCTGCCTGAACTGCTGCCGCTGCTGGTCTGCTGCGTATTTGGTGTTGAGGTCTCCTCGGTAGTGGCTGCTGCCTGCTCAGTATACGGAACGTCAACATACACATCTTTCGTTTCCAGAGTAGCAGGTGTGGTAATTTCATGTGTGGGATTACCCGGTGTTTCTGCCGTTGATGTTTCAGACGTTCCCTGTGTGGTTTCGGCTGTTGCTTCAACCGTTACCTCGGCGGTTGTTTCCCCGGTACTGGAGGTTTCATCGCCGCCTTTGCCTTTGGTGGCTGAAACTGCAATCAGTATTATTACGACAACGGCAACAGCTCCGATGAGCGCATACATCTTCAAGTTGCCGCCTTTGCCGCCTTTTCCTGACTTGCTGCCAGATACAATGCTAAGCTCATTGCCGTCAATGCGCTCGAGCTTTCCGTCAGCGCGTATTTGTTCGAACTGTTCCTCTGTAATTTCGGCGGTCACAGTTTCGGGAGTGTTGAAAAGCTCATAGCTTACGTCAACGACATTAGTTTTGGTTTCCTTAACAAACTGCTTATATGCCGCTGTCTGCGTAAGCTGTTTCTCGGAAAATGGTACAGAGCTAAAATCGTCCTCAGTCTGTTCGGGGACGATGAAAAGAGTTTTGCGTTCATCGTCAAAACTGCTGATTTCGACCCGGAAAAAATACATTTGTCTTAACCGCCTTTCTTTTTATCTTTGGTTTTCTGCTGCTTTTTGGAATTATCAAACTCCATTGAAAAAGCAGCGTGGAGATTACCTTTTGCGTCCTTGTAGTCCTTGTCTGAAAAAGAAATAATCGCGTCATAGGTTGCTCCGGTTCTCTCCGACTTTAAGCCGCTTAATTTGACTTTGCCCTTTGCAAGCAAGGATTTCACTATGCTGGAGGTAAGTTTCTTTCCCTTTGTCGTGAAGAACTTATCATCAGCCCAGAGCCGGAAAAAGCACTTAGCCGGGGAGTTTTCGCAGTAGTATACTGTGTTGCCGTTCTTGGTGAATTCGTATACGCTGCCGCCGCACTTCGGGCATTTTCCCAGGGAGATTTTCGGGGGAGCAAGGGAAACGTGTTCCCGTCCGGCTTCAAGCGTTATGATATCACGCACTTTCTGTATTGTCTGCGCTATGACGTTCTCGGCGGTTTCGCTGCCTTTTTCTATCGCGGCAAGCTGCTGCTCCATGCTGGCGGTCATTTCGATGTTCTTTACATTTTCGGGAAGAATATCAATCAGCTTGATACCCTTTTCTTCGGCTAAGAGGGACTTTCCGCTTCGCTTTATGTATCCTACCGTGATTATACGCTCAATTATTGCAGCTCTGGTTGCGGGAGTGCCTAAGCCGCGCTCGGAAACATAGCTGCTAAGCTCCTTATCCTCGATACGGCGGTCAATATTCTCCATTGCTTTAAGTAATGTACTTTCCGTGTAGTGCTTTGGCGGCTGCGTTTCGCACTCGGAAATGGTGAGGTCTTTTGCTTCAAAGCTTTCTCCCTCGGTGTAGTTTACCGCTTTTCCGTTGTCCTCGTCCTGACCGGGGTAGAACCTTTTCCAGCCCAGCTTGACAGGGACTTTGTACTTGCAGCGGAACGTTTCGCCGTTAACATCGAAGATTACTGCGGTTTCGTTGTACTGGTATTCCTGGCTAAGAACTGCGAGGAAACGTCTTATCACCATGTCAAGGATAGCCTTTTCCTCTTTGGTAAGCTCGATTTTTTCGGCTTTGTCGATGTACTCTGTCGGGAGAATAGCGTGATGGTCGCTGACCTTTGCGTTGTTGACTACGCGCGTATCAATGTTCAGCCCGGTGAGTATCAGCTCATCGGCGGCTGCTTCATCGAAGAAACGCACTTTCTTCACCAGTCCCTCCAGCTTGGGAGCCATATCATCGGTAATGTAGTTGCTGTCCGTTCGTGGGTAGGTGAGCAGCTTCTTTTCGTAGAGCGACTGCATGATAGTGAGCGTTGTCGCAGCCGAGAAGCCCAGCTTGTCGTTAGCTTCAGCCTGCAACGAGGTCAGGGAAAACAGCAGCGGGCGGTTTTCCTTTTTCAGCTTTGTATCAACGCTCTTGACCGTGCAAACTTGATGTTCGCATTTTGCCTTGACCGTTTCCGCTTCGCTCTGTTCTGCAAAGCTGTCCACCTCTCCGTCAAACCACTCCGCACCGTTCTCCAGCTTCAGCTTGAAATACGGCTTTTTTACAAAAGCAGCGATTTCACGGTCGCGCTGCACTATCATGTTTACTACGGCGGTCTGCACTCTGCCTACGGAGCATTTCGCGCTGCAATATATAGAGTATAAGCGGGAGAGGTTCATGCCGAACAGCCAGTCTACCTTGTTACGGGCGAGTCCGGCAGCGTACACGCTGTCTTTTTCCGAACTGGAAAGAAGATTATTGAATCCCTGCTTTATGCTTTCAGCAGTAAGCGAGGATATCCAGAGCCGTTTAACCGGCTTGGTGCAGCCGATATAATCGTATATGTACCGGAATATGCATTCGCCCTCGCGTCCCGCGTCTGTCGCGCAGATGATTTCATCGACATCGCTGCTAAGCATATTCTGGGTAAGCGCGTCAAGGCAATCCTCTGCACCGGAAACCGGAGTAAACTCAAATTCCGGGACGATAGGCAGGTCGTTGAGCGCCCATTTCTGATAGCGTTCGTCATATTCGGTCGGGTCTTTCAGGTGAACAAGATGTCCGCGAGCTGACGTTACTATGTATCCGTTGCCTTTCAGTGCGCCGTTGACCTTTTCGTCAGCACCGATTACGGCAGCGATATCACGGGCTACTGACGGCTTTTCAGCGACTACCAGTTTCATTTGCGTTCACCTCCGGTGTATTTGTACTGCTTTCCGTTGCAGGTGTGTCCGGCGCGTTTTCAGCCGGCACATTTTCGGCTGGTTCGGGCTTTTTGAAATGCCCGGCGGCGATAGCAGCTTCGATGTCCGCTTTCGTGATACCGTTGCTGGTAAGCGTTTCAGAAAGCTGTTTCATTTCAAGCGCTGAAATCTGCTCATTAAGATAAGCGATATCTTTTTTCAGCACTTTTATCTGCTCTTTGGACTTCGCGATATTATCGCTTATTTCCATGAGCTGCAATGTTTTCTGCTCTGCCTTTTCGCGGAGCTTTGCGATCTGACTTGATATGTTCATGGGTTATCTCCTCTCGCGTTTTCGTTCGCGTAATTTGTGGATAGTGTAAGCTGTGACAACGGCAACAAGTATTCCCACGTCAATAATGCTGATATGAAAACTTAGCGGTTCGGCTGTTTGTGTGACTTCCGCTGTAGATTCAGAGGTCGTGGCTTCGATGATTTCGGTCTGACTGGTAGCCTGATTTGGAGTGTCTGTTTTTTTATCAAAAATATTGCCTTTTATGATAAAAAAGCAGAATGTCAGCAGCGCCACAAAAGCGATTATCAGACGTATTCTCTGACCTATGCTTTTGTTTATAAAATAGTTGTATAGTTTCATGCTCCCTCCGCTTCTGAACTGATTTCTGAACCATATTCCTTAATCAGCATTGAGATGATGGTCTTGGACAGATTATAGCGTGTCTTTTCGGCTTCCGAGAAACCATATATTTCCTCAACTGTTTTGTTGTAGTAGTCTGTGACTTTATACAAGGAAACCTTTTTCTCAGTATGATTAACAGGACAATAGGGGTGACCTTTGCAATAATACTGCTTATGCCCTTCGTCGTCTATATAAGACGCGCAATTGTCATCTTTATACTTTATCTTACAGTCTTCACCGGGACAGGAAACAGGACTTTCATTTACATCGGTCTTAATGAAAAATGTGTCGCCCCAGCGAGATGTGTTACCGTTCACCGATCCAATGAACTCGGAAATGTCTTCGGTCTTAAAAATGAACTCAAAGATTTCATTCTCTCCGACATTTTCCGTTTGCTGTTTTTCTCGGGTCATGAGGACAAATAAGGCGGATAGCATTTCAACGTAGTCTTCATCTTTCAGCTCGAACCTGTCGATATAGCCGTTTATTGTGCGGTCCTGTTTATATGCAGGATAAAGTCTACCTGAACTAATTGCCTTGCTTTTGTATGAGATTATTTTCTTCGGCGTTGGGTCATCTGCGCAAAATCCGGTAACAGAGTTTTTAAGTGTTTGAATAATCTCATTCTTAAGAATGTTATCAATATCGTCCATGTATTCTTTGTAGTTGTTATAGGCGTCTTTGGCGGTTGGTGTTGGTTTGCTTTCATCTCCCATGACCCAGCCTGCACCGCCTACAAGAGTACCTCCGGCACTTGTGAACAAACTTTCTATAAGTAGAATTATGGCAATTATTAGAGCGAGTGCTGCAATGATGATTAAGCTCCATGGAGCTGTTTCTGCAATGAGAGAGGCAATTTTGGTGATAGCGGTTGTGGTAGCTTTAACAACCACTTGAACTGCCTTTGCTGTTGCTTTTGCAGCTTGAGTTGCCGCTTTTGCAGTTGCTTTGGCGGCTTTGGCGGTATTTTTAACTGCCTTTGTTGTAGCTTTCCCCACGTTGCGAACAGAACGTTTGAACTGCCGTACTTCTCTACGAACGGACTTTTTCAGCATTCGGCGCTGTCTTGGATCGACTACCTTAGTAATCGCTTTTGCCGATTTGCGTATACCGCTTGCAGTCTTGTTTACCACTTTCCTGCCAGCGCTGATTGCTTGTTTGCCGTATGTATAATAATCTGCGGCTTGGCTCAGAGCGCCAGTACCGGAAGTGTCGTCCGAATTTCCTGCTTTTCCGACTGCTGTAACAATCGAATGTGATATGTCCAAAGCCTTTCCGGTAGTTTTGCCTACTTTGCCAAACACCTGTTTTGTCAGACCGAATGGAGAATTAATGTTTCTGCTGTACCATTTAATACTGATTTTGCCGTTCTTCAGCTTGAAATCTTTATTCAGTTTCAGCTTCTTGAAATTCCGCTTTTTTAATCTGCGTGGATCGACTCTCTTAAAATGCAGTCGGGATTTGTCAATCCTGACTGCATTGTTAAGCCCTTTGGACTTTTTCTTTTCCAGCGCGGATTTCTCCACAGTCCCGTTTTTAAGCACTTTGTAGTGCTTCTTGGATATCTTGAGGTTACGATGATTGATTTTACGGAATTTGGTGTTTGCGAACTTCTTGGGCGAGATTTGCCGACTTTCTTTTTTGGCTTTTTTGGAGTAGATTGTCCGCATTCTGCCAGAGGTGGGCGCGGCGCGACCTCCTGACATATCCAGCATTCTGCTTCGGCTGTTCGGAGATGTTTTCCTGTTCGAAAAAGCCAGAGTATCGAGCGATGATTTATCAGCAGTATTTACTTTTGGCAGTCTGTATTTCTTTCCGGGGTTCGTTGCGACTTTTATAAAGCGCTTTGCTTGTGAATTTGCAAATTCTCGAGGAGATATTCGCCGGCTGCCTTTCATGGGGTAAATAGTGCGTTTCCCGGAGTAATCAGCACTTCTTCTTTTTCTGCCGTCAGTCATATCCAGCATATTGCCCCGCCGGTTATCAACAGTTCGGTTTATGATTTTGGATAGATTATCGGTATTCTGCTTCTTGTGAAGTTCTGTTCTGGGCTGATTGAGGTTGTTCATGGTTATTCACCAAACTTTGTTGTCATAAGCTTGTACAGCTTTGTATCTGTCGGGAAGTCGTCCTTAAACGGCAAGCTGCCGTTAAGTCCGCAGTATATCAGTCCGCTGCCAGCGGGTGCGCCTGTGACAAAATTCATCAAGGTATCCGGTATTTTAAGCAGGTGCGAGAGCTTATCCCTGTCGCTTGCCGCCTGATTAAGCATGAGGATAAATTCCGAGTTGGAGAGCATGGAACGCGCCGTATCGGATTTCAAGCAGTCCTCAACGTTCTGCGTGATACCTGTCGGGATACCGCCCCACTTTCTTGCTCTTTTGTAAAGCTCATAGAGGAAGTTTGCGCTTTCTTCATTTCTGAAAAGAAGATAAATCTCGTCTATGTATATTCGCGTTCTGATACCCCGGTCACGGTTGCGGACGATTTTGTCCCACAGATTTTCAAGAACGACCATCATGCCGAGGGGTTTGAGCTGTTTGCCCAAATCCTTGATATCGTACACAACGACACGGTTGTTGACGTTCACGTTGCTGGGATAGGAGAATGCCTTCATCGAGCCGTTTACATAAAGCTCCAGCGACATATAAAGGGCTTTGGCTTCTTCAGATGTCTGCTGCTTAAGGATATGGTAATAGTCCGTAAGAGTAGGCATTTCCTTTGTCTTACCCATCATGTAGTCCTTGTAAACTTCATGCAGGCAATTGTCGATGATTGTGCGCTGTTCTGGGGATATTCCGGTACGTCCCATTATCGTTTCGAAGAACGAAAGGAAGAAATCATACTTGCTGCTTATCGGATCCTCATCATCTGCGCTGAACATTTCAGGCGCTATTTCCAGCGGGTTTAGGTGAGAGGGACTGCTTTCGGAGATGTATATAAGCTCGCCGCCTAAAGCTCTGCCGAGGTTTGTATATTCGCGTTCCGGATCAACGATGATTATATCATCGTTGCTGGCGAGGAAAACATTCAGCATTTCGCGCTTTGCGGAAAAGGACTTACCGGAGCCGGGGCAGCCGAGAATAAATCCATTTGCGTTGGTGAGAGATGTGCGGTTGAAGATAATCAGGTTGTTGGTAGTCTGGTTCAAACCGTAGTACATACCGCCGACCTGTGAAAGCTCCTTTGAATTGAACGGATTGAATACACTGGCGCTTTCGGTAGTGAGAGTACGTCTGACATTAAGGCGGCAATTTCCAAGAGGAAGGCAGCTTGCAAGACAATCTTCCTGCTGGAAATCAGCACGGGAACTTGTGCAGACGTGTTTGCGGAATACAGCTTCTATCTTTTCCGTACTCGCGTCAAGCTCGTCAAAGGAATTGCCTGTCACCATAACGACAAGATTTAGCAGAAACATTTTCTGGTTCTTGCTCTGGAGGTCGTCAAGCAGCTCCTCAGCTTCGGCGAGGGACTGTTTCAGGTCATCAGAAATAACGTCACTGACAACGCCGTGTCTGGCTGCTTTCTTTTCAGCCTGGATTTTGTTCGAACGCATATTTGTCAGCTGACGTTTTACCTTTTTCTGTGCTTCAGCCGGATCGACAGGAGCAATATTTACAGTTACAATCAGCGGTAAAGAGGTTTCACAGATATCGCTAAGGATTTTATCCTGCAACGAGCTGGGAAGCTGCCGCACGAACAACATTCGAGCATACGTATCGTTAAACAGGAAGTAATCCTTTTTAAACTCAAAGTAATCCGGGCAGCAGAGTGATTTTTCTGCGCCGCGATTGAATTCTGATGAAGATATTGCTCTGATATCCTTGTTTACTCCACGGAAAATATCCGCGATGATACGAATACGTTCGTTCGCTTTGAGAGGTACAAGGTTGCTGCCTATCTTCTGGAACGAAGCTCTCATGTGCAGCTCGTTTGTGGTAAACTTCTGCTGCGCTGTCTGGAGGTCAACTGCTGTTACCGTCACGGTGATATATTTCTTGGTGGTAATGCCGTTCTGTCCTTGCTGCATTTTATCAAGTAGCATTTCGTTATACTCGTCACGGTATTCGTCATAGCCATCGTCCATGTGTTTCAGCAGTATGCGCTCCTTAAATTCGCGCTCGTTTATGACGTTGTTATGCAGCGTAATCTGGATATCATCTGTTGTATCAAAGCTGTTGAGGAGATCGCCGTATGCAAGGAAGATACGCTCCTGTTCCTCGTTGCTGGCAGCAGTATAGGTCACGTCTGAAAAAGAATATGTCTTTGAATAATGGTTCTTCTCCACCTCAAAGATATAGTTGTTGCAAACGTGTTCGTATGGGATAGTGTCCTGAACTGAACGTGCTACCTTTTTGCGGACGGAACGTTCTTTTGTCTTTCTGGGCTTTTTCTTCTTTGCTAGGCGGAGCTTATCCGCTTCTTTTGCATTACTTGCCATCTTTATTCCTGCCTTTCTGCCGTTTGATTGCGGCGGTCTGATGAGCTATTTCTTCTTCTATGATTTCCTCCCGGCAGTACCAGAACACAGGCAGCTCTATGTATTTTCTGCGCTGCGGCTCAACGAATTTCTGGCGGAATATGAGCAGCAAGAACTGCTCAAAAGTCATGCCGTGAAACCTGAAAAATCCAAATGCGAGAACTGGTGCGCCTATCAGCATGATAAGCCATGACACAAGGTCTTCGGGCATAAAATCTTTTCCAAATATGTAGAGAGGGACGCATATTCCAAGTGCTGCGGCGAGAGAAATGAACTGCCGAACAGTAAGCCCGAACATGAATTTGGACTTATATTCGGTGATTTCTTTTGGAACTTTTATTTCAATCATGCCTTACACTCCTTTATGACGCGCCGCATATTCGTTTTGCCCAATTACTGGATTGACCAATCCCCAAACCTAATGTAAGTGTTAGTACTATTCCACCAATTCCCGAACCCATAATACTTGCGTTATCAGTCAGTACTTTTGAAACAGACGAATATGCGACAAACATGATCAATATAATAAGAGCCTGAATGCTTACAGCGGCAAATCCTTTTAAGAAGTTTTTCCCAACATCAGCCAAGCCCTCACATGAAAGCGTTGACAGAGGAATGGGAGCAACTAACGTGTATACGATTATTTCAAACACTCGCCCAAGAACAATTACATTTGCAACGCCCATAACTGCAAGCATAAACAATCCCTGTATTTGTATTCTGGCATTCAGTAAAACTGGCTGGAAGTTGAACAATCCTGCGTCTACGCTATTCCAAATCATATTTGCTTCGTCCTTAGTAACGAATAATAGCGATGCGTTATACCAGCTGGTATCCGAGTCTGTTTCAATGTCCTTTATTATCGAAGTTACATAGAACCCATCAGCTTCGCTGACGGTATCCATTATTGAAGTCAAGCCATTATATATACAGTCTGTTATCCAGACGGAGTTTTCTACACATACTTTTGCAGCAATAAGCTTCAAAAAAAGCATGAGAACATTTTCCCATGTTACCCATTGAAGATGTAGCGTTTTGGTAAAGAAATCTAATAAAAAGAAAAGCGTGCATAAAACAAGCGCTGTTGCCTGAATTGCACTGATTATTCCAGACAAACGGGTGTCACTATTTATGCTAGATATGAGAGTTTTATCTTTCAGAAGGTCAACGATGGCTGCCATCATTGAATTGATTTGATTTACAAGTCCTCTTATCGTAGCTTGACACTGTTCATAGTTAGTCAAATTACTCCCTCCATTTCAAAGTGCAAGCATTGTGTGCTTATGCAACAAAAAAGAGTGCTACATATAGCACACAATCACTTGTCTTGTTCGCGTAGTTAAGAGTTAGCGATGATTAGGCGGTAATGCCGAACATATCGAGCGCGAATGTTACAGCGTAGACTACAAATCCGGACGCCATCGTCATAAGACCACGGGTCTTTGCGTCTGCGTCATCGTTCTTGATTGCCAGACCGAACATAACTGCGCCGATAAAGCCGACAACAAGACCGATACGTCCGATCCATGTAGCAAAAAACTGAATGACGGTGTTGAACTGTTCTTCTCCGGCATTGCTCGTTCCTGCTCCGCCGCCCTCAGCAAACGCAGAGATAGCAGTTATCATGCTCATAGCCACCATAGTGGAAATGGAGAGCATGAGCTTCTTGCGCTTCGCGTTGAGAGCTGCGATAAATCCCTTTACAGAGTGCTTTGCTGTGTCCTTCACAGCGGGTGTGTTGTTGTTTTCCATATCAGAAAACCTCCTATAAAAAATAAATATATATGTACAACCGCACCATGCGGAAGTATCCAAAGTGTTTGTGCTACATATAGCACATTTTTCAGAAAAGGTCTGAACTATCGTCATCTTCGAAGCCGAACAAATCATCTTCGGTAATGACAGTAGGTTTGTCAAGGTTAAGTACCTGAAGGTCGTCCGGCAGCTCCTCGTCCTCCATGCTGTCCACCTGGAACAGTTTTTCTGTCGGAGTGACTTCCGTTTCCGCTTCCGGTGCGAATTCATCATCAATGGAAACACTGCTGTTTACATTGATGTCTTCCTCATCAGGAATGTCTATATCTGCCATCATTTTTTCCTCCTCTATGTCAGGTATGGATATCTTGTCTTTGGGTTCAAGCTGCTCTGTGTGCAGCTCGGCATTATCAGGCATGGACAGCGTTTGGATTTTCTCGACCTCATAAGCGTAATCTTTATTGCTGTCTTCGAGATACTTGTAGTTGGGGTGCTTTTCAATATTGAACTTGTGGCATTTAAAAGGATAGAATGCTCTGATAATAAGAACGCATTCCATCGGCGGCATTACCTTAAGCTCGTCCGGGGTCATAAGCTCACGTCCCATAATGCTGTTGTTTTCCGATGATGAGTTGTTTCGGTGGGAACGAGTGCGGTTCTGTGAAACAACATCTATTGTTTCCTTGCCAAGAGATTTGGATATTGCTTCAAGAGTGCTTGCTTCCTGTCCGCCTAAAAATAAAAGACTGTCGCAGTTACCTGTGACAATCTCCCATGATTTATCATACATTTTTTTGAGCTGTGCCAAGTTTTGAATGATTATGTTCGCTGAAATCTCCATTGAACGCATTGTTGCAAGGAGCTTGTCGAAATCCGGTATCGTTCCGATGTTCGCGAACTCATCAAGCAGGCAGCGGACGTGTACCGGGAGTCTGCCGCCGTACTTAAAGTTCGCCGTATCGTACAGAGTATCGAATAGCTGCGTGTACATCATCGCCGCCAAGAAATTGAATGTTGCGTCCGAGGACGGAATGATTACGAACAGCGCTGTTTTCTTATCGCCGAGGGTATCAAGGTGGATATTATCCGTAAAGGTAAGGTTTCCGACTTCCGGCAGATTGAACGCTTGCAGCCGGACAGCAGCGGAAATAAGGATTGATTTTGCCGTTTCGGCAGGAGCTTTTTTGAAGTCTTTGTAGTAAGTGACTGCCATGCTGTAAGGGTTTTCCGCGTAAAGCTCGTCCATCATTTCATCAAGCTGGGACTTCATGTTTTCGTCCTGCTCACTGATTTCCGCCAGCTTCATGACTTTCATGACCATGCCGAAATTTCTGTCCTGCGGCTCTGCCTTTTCAAGAAGATAGAACGATATTGCAAGCAGCAGCGCCTGTGTAGCATCGTCCCAGAACTGGTCGCCGCCAGATGAACCCTCTTTTTTGGTGTTCTTCATCAGGCAGTTTATCATCTTCAGGACATAGGATTTATTAACGTTGCCATCGCGGTCATAAACGTAGTTGAACGGGTTGTAGTTGTTGCTGTGCGACATATCAATCAGGTTGAACACACGGATTTCATAGCCGGCTTTTTTCAGCAGCCGTCCGCAGGAACGCAGCAGCTCACCTTTCGGATCCGTCACGACATACGATGTGTTAAGCTGCATGATGTTCGGCTTAACGTAAAATCTCGACTTACCGGAACCGGAGCCGCCGATAACCAGCACGTTCAGATTTTCTCTGTGCTGCCGTGTGTTCAGTGACATTCTGACTTCCTGCGTAAGCAAGATATTGTTGTCCGTTTCAAATGGTGACTTTGGCTTTGGCGGCTGTTTCGCCTTGCCTGTCTTTTTCTTTTCAGGCTTGTCGGCAAGTGATTTTTCTTCTTTTGGGGTAGCCCACCGCGCTGAACCATGCTCAACGCCTTTGCGGTGTAATCGTTTCTTAGTAGTGATTTTCAGCAGCACATACAGCGATATGCCAATAGCGCTGATAAGCGTAATTTTAAAGCCGAAAGTTTCGGTATCGGTAAGGTGCGAGAGAACCAAGTCTGTATTCATTATGGTAGATTCGAGATTTTCACTCAGTTTACCGAAATCCATAGCACCTTTTTCGTTTACGGATATATCCATTGCTGTTCCTAAGCCAGCGGCAAAATAAAGTACGAATACTAAGATTATGCCGTATATCAGCAGCATTAAGGGGTCTTGTTTCTTCTTCATCGTCTAGCCCCTTTGCCGATGTTTCCGATTTCGCTGATTTTGGGCTTAATGGTATCGGTAGCCTTTTTAAGACCGTCATGTACCTTGTTGCCGATCGTGCCTTGCTTTTTCGCCTTATCTATGATGTTTTGAGCCTTGCCCTCTGTTATACCGAGGTCTTTGCTTATTTTGGCGGCAAGGTCTTTGTCGTTGAAATCGTACATTCTCTGTGTTTTGCCTACCATGATTGAAAATGTTGAGTTAGACGTGCGATTGATATTCACCGTCTGGGTGCCGCCGTCACGGAAGATAGTCGTTTCTTTGAGCTTGGAATTTATCTGGCTATCGATTTTCAGGGACTTCTTGACGGCTTCGTCAGCCTGCTGTTCAGACATATTCAGACTATTAATACAGATGTTTTTCATCTCAGTTTCAGTCATGCTTGCCGGGGAAAGTGCAGCGCCTTTATTATCGTTAGTGATAAATATATGAGTGCCTGTGCCGCCCTTGAAATTAACAGCAGAAAAAGTGTTATCTTTAAGCAGTATGCTGTCGCTTTCAAACTTGATGTTGGTTTTAAGGGCGTTTATCTGTTCCAGCTGCGCATTATGTGACAGGTAAGCCTTTTTATCGAGCTGAAGATCGTCACAAAGTTTATTTGCTGCTAAGTCAGCCTGGGCTTTCGAGTAGCCGAACTGCTCCTGCATGGTTTGCATAACATCGGATTTGGTAAGCGGTCGATTATCTTCATTTACAAAGGATATACTTTTGCCGAGCTTGGTATCCTGCATAACAGCAATGCCATTTTTACGTTCGGCTTTGAAATCCTCTGAAACGCTGCTTTGCAGAACCTGAATGTCGCGCTTTACAGCAGCGGCTTTTTCCGCTTCTGCCGCAGGATACATACAGTACACTTTTCCATTAGCGCTTTGAGCAAACTGGCATTCAATACCGTTTTTTTCAAATTGCTCTTTAACTGCTGCTATATTTCCGGGGCTGACAGAAAAAGATTTTACATTCTGCGGCGCTTCTTTCAGACGTTCCTGCATTAAATCCTGAACGATTTGATTTACAATCGTCTTATCACGTGCGAGGAACTCTATAGAGCGTTTTTCGCCGTTTCCGATGATAGATAAAGGAATACCACTTTTCTTTGCTTTCTTTTCGATTTCAGCCATATCAGCAGCGGCGAAATTGTCCGTGCTAAGCGTAGCGGATTTTGCCTTGATAGCTTCTTTCAGAAGATTTTTGTGGGATATGTTTCCGGATTTTGCTATGCTTTGCGTCTTATCTTCAATTGCTCGTGTAATGTCTAAGGCATTAGTGAGCACTTTGGGAATTGTTGACGCGAGCAATCTAAGCAGTTCAGTAGAGATTTCAATTCCCTTTTCGACAAAGGTGGCGGTCAAAGATACTAACTGGTCTTGCATATGTTCCTGTTCCTCCAAAAAATAAAAATGTGATACATATAGCACAAAAGCCGATCACTATTTCAGTAATCGGCTTAATGTTATTTTAATTTGCGTTCAGTTAGAACAGCTTTGAAAAACTGTCGTTTATTCTGTTGTCGTAGGCTGTCTGATAATCCGCGCTGGAGCCAAGCGAAATATCCTTGTACTGGATTTCGCCAGTGGAAGTTACTATAGGATCTGTAATGCAAACCACCAGAATGCCGTTTGCAGTTTCATCTATTTTTTCAAAAGCGAAATTAGCTTTGTAAGCTATTTCAGCATTGTAGAAAAAGTATGCACACTTGGTTTCGATGATGTTTCCGAAAGCGCCTTTTTCTCTTTTTATTCCTGCGTATGCAGAATTAAAGTTAAGATTATCTATCGCGGTAACGCTGCAACTGCTTGCTGCAAGCGTTCCTGCATTTATTCCGGATACTCCGGAAATAACATAGCAGGTTGCTGTGTTATCTGAACCGCTTAATATGTCGGCAACTTTACCGTTTAGGTACTCATCTATCCTAGACTTTAATACCTCTGTACTGTCAGGGGATAAGTCCCCGGCAGAGAGTATATATGAACTGTCCGCCTGAACGGTATATTCATGCGAGGTTTCTTCAATCTCGCCCTTTGATTTCAGGCTGTCCTGCGCATCCTGGCTAAGCGTTACTGTTACCTTATCTCCGTTGCAGTAGGTTTCTTTTTCAGTTCCGTCTGAACTTGTTATTTCAAACGAATATGAACTCAGCCACTGATTGCCGCTGTATTCGACAGAAACCGTGCAGTAGGGCGAGGCTCCGTTTACATTCAGACTTACGTCAGAGAAAATATCGAGCTTCGGCTTTTCTTCAAGCCCTTCGACCGTGAAATGCAGCTCCGTATTTTTCACATTGACTTTTGCATTGTCAAGGGCGGTCTGATTAGTGTCCACGGTAACGGTTATTACATCGCCGTTTGATAATTCTCCGTTGTTTTCCACCTGACCGACTGAAAAACTGTTTACTAGGCTGGCAGCGGAAAGCGTATTCATATCTCCCAGCAGTGAGAGTATGTAGTCGTTGTCCATTCTGATAATTGCATTTCCCTCGTTTTCGTAGCCATTAAAGTCAACGCTTACGCACTGCTCAAAGTCAATAGTGGGCTTTGACGAGCAGGCGGTCAGACAGGTTCCCGCTACAACGACCGACAGGACTGAAAAGAAAAATTTTGATTTCATATAATCACCTCTTGTTTTTATTCGCATTTTTTCAATGCTGGAACTATTATAGCACAATTGACATCTTGTGTCAATACTTAATCTGCGCATTTTATGATACAATTCCATGTTCCTTGAGGAACGAGGATAGCCTTACAGAGATGTCGTAAATCTCTGTATCGCAGTTCGGAGAAAGATAAGCATTTTCGTCAAACCAGTCGGAGAGCGCTAATACCTCATCGGCGGTAAGGGAAAAGGTAGCTGTTATTCTTGCCGGAGCTTTAGCCTGGGCTGTTGGCTTGAGCAATTCTTCAGTTTTGACCTGGCTATCTTCATCTTCTGTATCTTCAGGTGCTTCCGGTTCGCTTTCCTCCGGGTATTCATCAATATCGCCCGGAACGTCATAAGGTTCTTCAGGAGTATCAGGCGCTGTGTCGATGATATCATCATTTTCCGGTTCGGGTTCGGGTTCCTTTTCCTGCTCCCGGAGCTGCTTGACTTCCTTATGCGTAATTTCGGCGGTGGGCTTGCTGCTGATTATTTCCTGCTGCTTTGCGGGATTGAGCTTTGCGACTTCGTTCGCAGTCGATATGGACATTTCGCCGTTCTTGACCGCTTCGTGTACCTCGTCAATAGCATTGTTCCGTATGTTCTCGATTTTTCCGACCTGTGCCGGTGATACGTTCAGCGTTTTGGCGATGATTTCCCGGATACGTCCCTTTACGGGCTTTCCCTCGTCCTCAAGCTGCTGTATCGTCTGCTTGAGCATTTCATATTCCGTCATCGTTTCTGCGTCTGTGTATTTACGCTGCGTTGCATTCAGCATAATCAGGTTGAGCATTGCTTCAGCCTGTGTGCGTTCGCCGTCAACGTAGCAGGGTACAAGAGTGCTTTTCAGTCTGTTCTGCTCGATTAGCAGCTTAATGGCGGAGTATCTCCGGTGTCCGCTGATGAGCCAGTATCCAGACCCGGCGCTGTCCTTGCACACAACAAGGTTGTGCTTAAGTCCCTGACGTTCGATATCATCTGCCAGCAGTTCCAGCTCCGAGAGTGTGTAGAAATTGTCCTTGTTCTGCTTGATTTCCGAAAATTCGATCATCTGTATGTTATCAACAAAGCTGTCGGCGGACGCAGCTTTCATGTCCATTCCTATGGACGTGTTAAACGTGAACTTACCCATTTTTTATCTGTCCTTTCTTTTGGCTATGCAGTGGCTTGATGTGAGTTTGAAAAAAGTGTAGAACGGCTCTCGCAGTTTCAGGGAATCTTTATTATTTTCACTTAAAGCAAATTCGATAGCCACGATTCCCAAAAGAAACAGAGTGGCTGCAACGAGTATAAAATTTCCGGGTTTAACATAAGCAATGGAGTAGGTTATCAATGCAATCAATAGCATTAATACCACATACCCGGAAAGGAATAATAAGGAGCCTTTTGCGAAGAATTTCACAGCTGCCGATAGCTTTCTTTTTCTCTTGATATGCGCAATATGATTAAGTTCCTCAGCAGTGCGCTCGGTGTCTAATCTTTCAAATTCACTTGAACTGAAATCGTATTTCCCAGTTAAGGCAGGTTCGACGGGTGTTAAGGTGTAAATGAAATTAAACTCATCGCAGTCTGAAGTGTAATTGTTGGTTTGGGTTTCGGCGATTTCTGGGGCAATTATACCGTTTCTAAGCTTGATATTAGTTATTTCAAATTTGACGTTTTTGTCAAGTGAAACAACAATATCTCCTATCTGGTATGCAGCGAACTCACTACATATTTTGTCTAAGTCATATGGTATGTTCATATTAATCACCGACCCTTTCCAGAATCTCATCAGTCAGCTTTTTAAAGCTGTCGGACGCTGATGTCCAGTTCATATATTCCGCAGCGGAAACGCTGAAATTTATCGAGTTCTTAATTACCCGGCTGTATGGGATTACGCTGTCCATAGCTTTTTTGCCGAGGTTGCTGCGCAGCATATCAAGGAGCTGCACGTCAGAGGGGTTATCCTTGTCGAACCTGTTTGCAAAGCAGCCGCCGAACTTTGTTCCGCAGCGGCTTATTATATCTGTAACTGTCGGTATGCCCTGAATAGAGAACAGTCCCAGCTCGATCGGAACGAATACATAATCGCAGGAGCTAAGAATGTTCTTTGTAAGCGCGTTGAGCGCCGGGGGCATATCTATCAGCATATAGTCGTATTTCCTGCCAGAATACCACGGCATTGCTGAAAAAGAAAAAATCTTTTCTGTCTGCTGGCGCTGGTGTTCTTCGGCGAATGCACCAAACCTTGAGATGATGTTGTTCAGCTCCGGTGTTGCTGTGATAATGTCGATATTGTCGTATCGTGTGGTGCAGAGTGCAATCTCAGGAGCTGCTGCCGCGTCAACGAGTGCGTCGGCAAGTCCGGGCTTCGGGTTCTCCGTGAAGAAACGGGAGCTGTTCGCCTGTCCGTCCAGGTCAACGACCAGTACGGTCTTGCCCTTGAGGGCGAGCTGCTGCGAGATGTTGATTGTCGAGGTTGTCTTTCCAACCCCGCCTTTGTTGTTGTAGAGTGCGATAGATTTCATGTTTTTTCCTCTTTCTGTTTTGTGCTATATGTAGCACATTTTTTAGCCTTAGGTTTTTAACCGGCAACGCAGCAGGCTATTGCTGTGTCAGAGTAGCTATCTCTTTCCGGTTTAAAAAGGAAACAATATTTCGCGAATAATGCAAAATGTTGATAATGCAATTCCAAGCGCTCCGGTGATTAATGCAAAGGGACGTAAGAAAGTTGCTATTTGAATAAGAGTAGAAAATGGCTCTATTCCTACTTCTGATTCATTTATAAGCGATTCTATGATTATAGGAAGAAAATTTCCCAAAAGTGCAAAGGCTGCAAATCCCAGACCAATCAAAGAAATTTGAACTATGTCTTCTGAAAATTCAAATGCATGATGTTTCATAGACCTCTTTTTCTTTTTTGCAGCTTTCAGAAATTCGTTCATGAACTTTTCTCGCGTATCGGCGTCCGCATTTTCTATTCCCTCAAGCAGTTCGGTCATGCAAATGTTGAGGTCTGGCTTTTCAACGACAGCGGGAGCATTTTCAGCATGGACGACAGATACATCAATGTCAGCGCCCTGTTCCGGAGCATCGGGTTCATACGCTATGTGTTCGGGTGTGTAGCTGGGCAATTTGTCGGGTGCAGCAGTAGTAAGTGAGCTGCGCTGAATACTTTCTTCTTCGTCCATCAGGTGGACAGGGGTGTACTCGCGACCCTGAAATGGTTTTGTAAGATTAACAGCCATGTTATACCTCTTTCTGTTTTGTGCTATATGTAGCACAATCATTTTCCAGCTTTTCGAGCAAAACCGACATAAGCTCCGTAAAAACGTAAGCGGGTATCTCTGCGGTGAAATTAGTTCCGTTGAGCTTGACTGTCGGAGGTGCTGGCTGCGCTATGAGCTTTTTCGCTGTCGGAAGATACTGGATTTCCGTGTTGTCTTTGGTCAGGCTTTCGGGAGTGACCTCGAAATATTCTGCGATCCTCTCCATTGTTTCTGCTCTGGGCTTTGAGCCTTGTTTCTGCCAGTTCCCGAACGAGTTACGGTTAAGTTTCAAGTCTGTCAGCAGCTTGTTCTTGGTTATTCCCTTATCCTCGATGAGATAGATTAGCTTTTCGTAAAACGTTTGAGGGGATTTAGGTAGTTGAGATGATGAAATCGTATCATCATTACCGAGAATATAAGACGCAGATACGTCCAGAACGCGGGCAATATCATTTGCAGTTGAGATATTGATTTCGATCTCGCCGTTTTCGTACTTCTGGACGGTTCGCAGCGATTTGAAAATCAACTTGGCAAAGTCGGTCTGCGTTAAATTGCGCTCTAACCGCAGCGTCCTTATCCGTAAGCCGATTGATTTGCTATCTATGTATTTGCCGCCGTTGGTTTTGTCAATACCGCAAAGCCAGTCCATTGATACATTGTACTTGGTAGCTATATTTATCAGAGTAGCAACAGTAGGCTGCATTCTGTCGGTTTCATATGCGGACAGCGTGGATTGCGGTATGTCAAGCACCGCGCAGAATTCTTTCTGACTGCATTCCGCATTCTGACGAATAGAGCGTATTCGTTTGCCGAATTTGGTTTCTGCCATGTTTACTCACCTCCGCCTGCGGATTTGCACAGCTTGTCTAATGCGCTGCCAGCAATCGGCTGTTCTTCATCTTCTGAAAAGAAATAACCGGGTGATACGCCAAAATACGCAGCTAACTTTTTAACAATGTCTGAATTAACGGTTGAACCCTCAGACCACTTTTTCAAGTTACCTGTGCTTAACCCTAATGATTTAATCAAAGGAGTTGGCTTCACTCCGTTTTTCTTACAGATTTCCATGAACCTAGCGTAGAATGTGCTGCTTGGTTCTCTGGGCTTGCTCATGTCTTTCTTTACAAAAGAGCATGAGCCGTTTGACTCAGATACGATTTTGTACTCGCTTGATAGCCACTTCTGGTTGCAAGCGCCGCAGCGGAAACTTGTTATCCGTATGCTTGGGTTTGGTATTTCCTCTATCGGATAGCCGATAACATCGCTGATGTTGTCATTTTGACTTTCCGGAATGATAAGGTTTTCGCTGCTATTGTACAGCTTATGTTCTTTCCGGAAATAGTACGATGTGACGAATACGCCATAGACCGGGGTTTTGCCACAGAACGGGCATTTCAGCTCTTGCGGCTCGTTGTTTTTTTCCGTGGTCATGTGATTATCCTCTTTCGATTTGTGCTATATGTAGCACATTTATGCGCTGAATGAGGAGCTACCTCAAATCATTCTTCCTCCCGCAGCCCGATGTTGTACAGCCTAAGCATACTTACTATTTCGTCATAGCTGCGTTTGCCGAGGTTGCGAATGCCTAAAAGCTCTTTGGTTGTCATCTTTTCCAAATCGGCGATTGTATTTATTCCGGCACGCCTTAATGCGTTCTCGCTGCGAACGGATAGACTAAGGTCGTCGATTTCGGTTACTGGTGTAACGAAATCTGGAACATCATTGTTACCGCTGAACCTACCAAAAAATCCGCGATTTTGCATGATTACTTTAAAAATGCCCTTTCCCAGGCAGTCAATACAAGTGGGATACTGGAATTTTCCGATAGCACGGTTGGCGAGCTGCTGTATGTGTTCTTCGGTGTCCTGATATTCGCAGGCGATATCAGCGTATGTCTTGCCGTACTTGAAGTGCTTGCGAAGAATGTCCGCTTCATTCGGCGTGTTGGAGAAAATGATGTGCAGCAAGTATTCTATCGTTTCATCAATATCAGCCGGAATGTAGTACGTTCTGTACTTGTTGTCAACAGCAAGCAGAAAGTTCAAAGGGTAATCCGGGCTGATGTTTGTCTGTGCTTCGGTGTTTTCGTTCATATGTACCTCTTTCTGTATTATTCAATCTCAAAGCTGTGAGAATTGAAATAGTCACCGATGTCGTATAAGAGATATGTGCTTTCAGGTACGCAGAAATATTTTGTCGTTGTCTGTTGCTTGCCGTCAACTTCATAATCAACATTTATATATAGACGGTACTCTGTTTCGGAGGAACGAAAAACATTTGTATCTGCATTAACAATGCGTTTGTCAATGATTTTGCCATCATAAACAGCAGCTACGGCTGTATCGACTGTATCTATTGAGCCAATGAGCTGGCTTGCGTCATTAAGAAACAGGCAGCTCAGCAGCGCTAAAGCTACAAACACTGCCATTACCAAGCTCGCCCACAAAAATGAGGACAAAACGAGTTTGCCTTCATCAGAGATTTCTGTTTTCCTCTTGGGCTTTTCGGGAGTAGTGCCTTTAATCTCCTGTAAGTTCATAATTTACCTCTTTCTGTGCCGTAAAGCACGATTTGATTTTCCTCTTTCAGTCTTGATATATAACACGGCGAGGGGCGGCGAAAGAGGAAATACCGCCCTTTTGGGAGCTACCCATGCCGTGTGTTAAAGCTCCGTAGAGCGTTTAACCTTTGCTGTTCTCGTTCGCATTGAACATTATTGTGTCAATAGAGGGGACATCATTGTAAAGCTCCGGAATAGTCATATTAAAGAGCCGTGCCAGATAGATAAGCTCCATATCGTTTACGAACCTCTCGCCGGATTCAATACGCTGTATTCCGTTCTTGTCTATGTCCCAGCCAAGTGAGTTAAGTCTGTCGGCTAATTCGCGCTGACTGATTATAAGCTGCTGCTTACGAATTTTCGCTACTGTGTAGCCAACCATGTTGTTTCTTCCTGTCTTTGTGTGAGTTGAAAACATTGTTATACTCCTTTATAAATAATCCCTTTCGGGAGGGTTTTCATCGAACGCAGCGGTTAAGCTGCGTTCATCTGGGAGAAATATATGTGAACCTCTGTGGCGGAGGGGATTGTTGTGCTATATGTAGCACAATTTTATTTGAAGATATGCTTGTAGCAGTGAAGCGTTGCAAAACAATCTGCAAGGCTGTTGTGAGCTGACATTGTTATGCTGCTCCAATCAAAGTGGTAGTACGCGGCGCAGGTCGTGAGTTTCTGCCATTTATACTCACCGAAGTAGTCGCTCCATTCGCCGTAAATCTCTGCGAAAATCGGCATTATATCAACGATTTCAGCTCTTTCCGGGATAATCAATCCAGCAGCCGTTATGAAATCCGCGTCAAAAGGTGTATTGTAGCCAATAATCGTATCTGCGGAGTTTAGTATCCGCTGGATTTCGGCAGCTTTATCAGCAATGCTCGGTGCGTCCGCCACCATATCTGGGGAGATGTTATTTACAACCTGCGCTGCGCTCCATGATTTGTGCAGGGGACGAAAGTAGCTGTCGAACAGCTTCTCACCGCTTTCGCTGATTATGGAAATCTGCAAGATTTCATCTTCTCCAGCGCACAAGCCTGTTGTTTCTGTATCTATTACGATACCGCCTGATGTTTCGGCAGGCAGCTCAACAGGCTGTGTAATAGCAAGAACCTTTTCCCGTTGCTCATCCAATGCAAGGCGCATTCGAGCCTTTTCCTTTTCTTTTTCGCGTTCCCGCTTGAGTCTTGCTCTGCGTTCGGCGTCCCGTGCTGCCTTGCGCTCTCGCTCCGGCTTAAAATATTCCGCCAGCTCATCGGAGCTTGCAGTTCTGACTTCCTCTGGCAGAAGATAGCGGGGGAGGGTATTAACCGAGCCAGTAGAAAAGCGTGAGGGACGGAGTTTCTTTCCGCAGTCCTTGGACACCGGAAGATATCCTGCTTTTGCCCACTGACGTTCGGTTCTCAGTTCGTCCTTAAAATCTTGATAAGACAATAAAATCGACTTTGAGTTTTGCCATCTTTCGCTTTTCATGGTGTCCTCCTTTAGTCCCTTTTCTTCTTTGCTATAAGGTAGATTATAAGCTGCGTTATCGCTTTGAAAAAGGATTTCATGTTTACCTCTTTTCTTTGCCCGATGTGCTATATGTAGCACAATTTTTTGCAGGACTGAAAAAGAAAAAGCAGGGAAGTGTTGCTTCTCTGCTTTGGTGTGTATGTAATTTACATTCTGTACAGCTTGTCGATATGTGAAGTGTGGCGCGACTTCTGGAGTTTGAGGTTAAACGCCATGTGCAGATATCGTTGAGTTGTCTGTATGTTTGCGTGACCGAGTATCAGACGGAGCGTTTCCAGATCGCCGCCGTCAGCGATGTAGTATGTCGCAAAGGTGTGCCTTAAAAGGTGCGGGTGCAGTCGCTTTATACCGCTTCGGTCTTTGAGCCGTTTGAATAGCTGCTTTATCAGGTTGTCCGAGCAGCGTTCACCGTTATTGTCGATGAACAGTGGAGAGGTCAGACCGGCGCTGCTGCGATAGAGCTTGATGTACTCGCTCAACAGGGCAGAGCTCATCGCCCCCATAGGAACGAAACGCTGCTTGCCGCCTTTTCCCTTAATAATGGTAGTCTTGTTCTTGATATCCACATCGCCTATATTGATTTTGGTGAGTTCACCCCTACGCAGTCCGCAGTCAAGCATATACGCAATAAAACACTTGTTACGTGTATCCGTTTCGCTGTTTCCAAAACAGCTGAACAGGGTTTCGATTTCTTCGTCATCAAGGATTTGCTGTTCACGATGATGTACTTTTGGGAGTTTCAATTTCCTGCTGAAATCATCTATGTACTGCTGCTCAATCGCGTAATTGTAGAACGCTTTTACAGCTCTCAGGCAACCTTGTACGGACGAGTCTGACAGCTTATCGCCGTTGTGCTTGATTACGTTGTCTTGGAGATAGACACCATACTGCTTGAAATTCTCAAGCGATAGGTTAGCGGGATTGTCAGTATCAAGCCAGATGAAAAACTTCTCCAGATTGTCTTGATACCATTCAATCGTTTTTCCGGTGTTGTTTCGGAATTTTTGCTCAAGCATAAATTCTTTGTAAATGTCTGATATCATGTTTTGCTCCCATATGTTGTATTTACAAAACAAATCTGTTTCGCAATACTTATTATACACCTTTGGGAGATAAAAAGCGTAATTTGACGGTTCCTGCTGCCTTTTCTGGTAAGCAGTATTGACAAAAGCTCATCAACCTTGTATAATGTGTATAGTGCGTTTTCAACACCCAAACTGTTAATCAGGGTGTCACTGGTTCAAGTCCAGTCGGGGGAGCCAGATTTCTGAAAGCGCATTGCAGAGCCATTCACGGCATGCAAGGCGC
>OLWA01000580.1_pt1 | contig 45266 bp, 33 predicted proteins | sample 1673251 | NCBI WGS metagenome assembly OLWA01 (sample SAMEA3178937, study PRJEB25190) | human gut metagenome | biome: human gut; feature: human-associated habitat; material: faeces | place: Austria | collected 2013 | reverse complement strand
GGGCATCTACGCCTACAAGACGGTCTTCTCGCTCATCATGTTCCTCCAGTCGCTCAACGACCCGGGCCAGGGCATGCAGTACATGCAGCTGTTCTTCCTCAACGCCACCGTGTCGTTGAGCGTCATCGCCCTGCTGGCCGCCGGAGCCACGCTGCCGATCTTCGTCTTCAACCGCCGGGCGTTCTCGCTCACGCGGCGCAGAAAAAACGTGAAATAAACCTTCCGCATGGAGACTTTCTGGAATACCATCGCTTCCTACAACGCCGCGACATGGCCCGCACAGCTCGCGCTGACGCTGGCGGCCGTCGTCCTGACCCTGCTGCTCTACTTCCGCCCCTCGCCCGCCGTGCGGATCGCGATGAAGGTGTTCATGGCGCTCCTGAACTTCTGGATCGCCGGGGTCTATTACCTCGTCTGCTGCGAGCCGCGCGAACACCACGACCTGCTGGCGCTGTTCTGGGCCATCATGGGGTGCATCTGGGTCTACGACCTGGCGGTCGGGCACGCCTCGCTGCAACGCACGGGCAACCACAAGGCGTTCGCCGCGCTGCTGTTCGCCATGCCGCTCGTCTACCCGCTGTTCTCGCTCCTGCTGGGCCGCACCTTCCCGATGATCACCTCGCCGGTGATGCCCTGCTCGGTGGCGGTCTTCACGATCGGGCTGATGCTGGCCTTTTCGGAGAGAGTCAACATCGTGCTGGCGATGTTCCTCTGCCACTGGGCGCTGATCGGACTTTCGAAGGTCTACTTCTTCGGCATTCCGGAGGATTACCTGCTGGCATGCAGCATCGTCCCGGCGCTGTACCTCTTCTTCCGCGAATACATCCGCGACAACGCCGGGCGGCCCACGAAACCCTCGCCGCGGGTGCTCAACGCGCTGCTCGCGGTGATGTGCCTGATCATCGGGTGCTTCTTCGCCTTCACGCTGCTGCACCAGCTCAACCTCTTCACCGACTGCTGACACGCCGCACACACGCAAAAAAAGCGCCCGGCCAACCGGACGCTTCTTTTTTTTGCGGCAGACACCGCCTATTCGTTGCGGCGCAGGTCCCACTTGTTGTTGGCGCCGATGACGGCCTCCACCAGGTCGTCGCCGTAAACCGCCATGTTCGAATAGGTCTGGCCGTAGGTCATCGTGGCGTTCGAAGCCCCCGCGAAATCCATCAGCACGATGCCGGCGTTTCCGCGGAAATCGGGCCGGTTCAGCTTGTCCGCCGTATAGCGGTTGTAGCGGTTGGCGCAATAGTCATAGTCGCCCAAAGCCCCGAGGATGCCAAGCCCCGTCACGCTGCAATGGTCTCTGTCATAGCAGCTCACGTAGTTCATACACCAGCGCGCGACGTCCGTCGCATTGTAGGTGTAGGCGATGCACTCGTCGATGGCCGCATACTTGCTCACGCCGTCCGAAGCCCCGTTCTTGATGTTGTAGAGGTCGTTGACCTTGATCGGAGCCGCCTCGCCGGTGTTGCCGTGGAGCGAGGTCTCGAAGACCACCTTATCGTTCGTCCAGTTCAGATAGGCCCCGAGATACTCCCCGCCATTGTCCGATTTATAATCTTCGCGGATGACGAACAGGATCTTGCCCCGGGCGTCGGCGAGCGTCATCCGCGGCGTGAAGTCGGCGATACGGCCGTTGCAACGGGACTTGATGTAGCTCACGACACTCTTGTTCCACCCTCTTTTATTGGCGTTGGTGGAGGTGTTCTCATATTTCATATGCACGAGCAGCGTCTCGCCCGGATGCTCCTCCAGGAAACGCACGAAGCGGTCGAGCACCTGCGAAAGCAGGAAGGGCGACAGCTCCTGCCGACCGGACGCGCCCGGCGTATAGCCGCCGCGGGCCGGATCGCCCAGCACGGAGATGCCGTGATGAATCGGAAGGTCCTTTACGGAAGCCGAAGACGCGCAGGGACGCAGGTCGAACATGCGGACGCCCGCCGCCAGCTGCTCCTCGATGGAAAGTTCCTGCGCCTTGGTGACTTTCGTTGTGTTGGTGTTGCCTAACCAGGAAAGCAGCCATTTGAAATGGTATCTCTCTTGCGGCATACCGCTCTTATATTCGTAGTGCGAGCCGTAGATCGCGCAGGCGTCGTGCGATCCGGGAATGGAGATCTGCGAGAGGAAAGCGTTATCGGGCAGGTATTTCATCCAGTCGGACCGGTCCGAGGCAATGTGCTGGGCCTGGGCCGGCATGTCGCCGACTGAGAACGAATAGCGGTGTCCGGCCCGGAGCGTCGCCGGCGTGGTGTAGCTGTAAGTCCGCCCTTGGGTCGTAACGGCCGTCAGCGTCAGGCCGCGGATGTCCTGCGGCAGCATAAAGGCCGTCACCACGATTTTCGAGCCGGCATTGATCCGGATATAGGGCGCATCGCCCGTCGTCAGATGGAGCGCCAGCACGTTGGAACGCCTGTCGGGATCGACCGTGCTGACGTTGGCGGCGATGTCGTGGGTAAACTGTCCGGCCACGGCGTCGTTCGCGCTCGAAAGGACGAGTTTCTGCACCTCGACCGTCTCGGAAAATCCCACGGACACGGCTACCGTGGTCATCAGCGGACGGAATGCAAACGAAACCACCTCGCCTTGGGCCACATCCTCGGCGCAGGCCGACATGCAGGCATACTGCATGTTGCACTCCCCGTTGTTGCAGGTCTGGACGGCAGGGACCGCCGCCACGACGATCGAACCGGCATTGGCCCGGATCGCCCCGGAGGGATAGAAGGCGTAAAAGTCGTGCAGCCCTTCGCCCCAGACCATCCCGGTATCGCTCAAATCGGCCTCGCTTTCGGTCGCCCCGGAGACGCGAACCTCGACCGTCGCCCGCTGCGGAGCCGTCTGCGGAGAGATGACCTCCACCCGATCGCCGCTGCGCCAGTAGATCGGCCAGGAGCCGTTCGTCAGCGGGCCGTATGCCGTACGGGTTTCAGCCTCCGGCGACTCGTCGCCGTCGTCGATCGAAAGGCGGCAAACGACGGGATTTCCCGCCGCTGCCGGTTCTTCGGGGCGGGTCCATGCCGTCGTTCCGGCATCGTCCTCCCCGCATCCCGCCAGCAGAAGCGCCAGCAGCGACAAGCGGAAAACAGAACTGTATTTCATATTTTTTGATTTTCAATAGGTTAAATCCCCGTTATCCGAATAGTCCTCCGAAGTCGGACCCAACTCACCCCCGTCGGGCTGCGAGATTGCAAACCCGGCTTCCACCGCAACTGCGAAGACCTCCAGTTCCGGTTTTGTATAAACTGCTTTCATACTGGATATGGTTATATATAAATCGGGACGGCTGTTGCATCCGTCCCGATCGTATGTATTTTGCCGTGCCAAGATCTATTCGACCGTATAGGTAAAGTCGGCGAGTTCCAAATGACAAGGGGTACCGCCGCCGCTGGAGTAAACCTTCATCATAATCCGCTGACCGTTGGTGACCGTAAAGGTATGGGTCCGGGATACGGAACCGCTGTGTTTCCACGGGCACTCTCCCTCCAGGCTCGACTGAATATTGTCAAAACTCCGGAGGAAGTTCTCCGAAATATCAGCGCCATTGTTTGTCACGCCGATTCGGTATTGAACCGAGCCAACAGTTAACTTATTGGTGGCCGCCGTAAAAGACACCGTCACGGTCTTGGTTCCGTCGCACTGAATCGGAGGCGTTACAAACGCACCGTTCTGCGCCCTGTTGGGGCCGAGGCTGACAGCCTGCAACTGGATACGATTTCTGTTCTTGAGTACGTCACCGTCGGCAGCGTCCTTGTCGCTCTTGATCTCGGAGCGGAGGAAATGCCAGCCATCAAAAATACTTTCCGGATCATACTGCGGTTCTACCTGGAAGAATCCGTTATCCCCATAGGTGCCCGTACCGTACTTCGAGTTTACGCCATCGGGAACCGTAAGCATAAAGCGTTTCGTTCGGCAGGGAACATTCATCGTATAGTGGGTATTGCGCTTCAGACCGGCCAGCTGGAACGATTTGTCCGAATAGGTCATGCCGTCGGTGGTCGTAACATGTACGCTCATTTTCGAAGCGACGCCGACGGGCAGCAGGCCCACGGTGAACTCCTTCCGGTCGGTCTCCACGGTGAGCGAGTTGGTCAGGGCCGAAGCGGAGAAAGTTCCGTCGGCATTGACCGTACCGGCCGTCGGCAGCACGTTGTCGTCGGTGGTGAAGGTGACGTATTTCGGGGTCTCGTTGGCGCCCAGAGCGAGCTTCATCCCGATACGGGCCATCAGCGGTCTGAAAGTCAGCGCAATGGGCAGGACAGTCGTTGTCTCGTCGACCACGAACGGGGTCTCGTACACGGTCGAGAACATAAAGTCGTAGGCGGCCAGATCCGTCGAGCAGTAAGCATCGCCCCACGTATGCGTGAAGGTCTTGTTTACAGCGTCGAACGTGGCGGCGCAGAAGGGATAGTGGACTGCGGCGCACGTGTAGCTGCCGACGGGCACGCTGCCCGAGAAGGTCGTGGTCGCGCCCGTCCTGTCGACCGTGAATTCGCAGACCTCCGTCGTGGAACCGTTGTAGAGAGATACGGCGACCTTGTAGCCTGCGACCCAGGAGGTCGTCGTGCCGTCAACCGATGTGCGGGTTTCGCCGGAAGCCGCGTTCTCGGGGATGGTCACCTGAACATATTTCCGCAAGTCCTCCGGAGCGGAAACGCCGTCATCCTTGCTGCATGCACCCATGCCGACTGCGGCAAGAGTCGCTATAATCAATAATTTTTTCATCGTGCATTCTCTGTTTTGAATGTTGGTTTTCGGGTATCCGATCTCATCAGTAGGTTTCGTCGTATCCCAGCTCACCGCCGCCTTCTCCCGGCTCGATGTCGCTGCTTACAGCAAACCCCTTTTCGACGCGGACGGAGATCAGAAACAGCTCCGGTGCCTCATAAGGCATTAACAATTTATTCATGGCTTCTTTTTCGTTGAATGTGACGTTTGTATATGATTCGGCTGAATTATTCCACAATGACGGCGCGGTTCAGTTCCGGCTCGGCGAACCGGTTGTTCGTATCACCCTCGGCCTTCCTGACCAGACGCTCCGGAGCGACGCCGTACTTGTTTTTCAACAGGTCGTAGACATACTCCATCCGCTGCTCGCTCAGACGCTGGTTCAGCTCCCGGTTGCCGGTATCCTTGTCGGCCGAGCCGATCAGCGTGAAGGTCTTGTCGCTGTCGAGCTTCATGGCATTCCTGACATAGAATTCGAGGTTCGTCAGCTCCTTGCTGTCGAGCGTGGCCTTGCCGATCCTGAAGAAGAGCACCACGGGCGATGCGGAGACCTTCTGCTCGACGACGACCTTGGCGGGCGCGTTGCGCAGTTTCTCGTTCTCGTCGTTCAGGACGGAGTTTTTCGAGGCGAGGTCGGTGTTGTTCTCCTCAAGATTCCGAATCCGGTCGAGATAGGGCGTAACGTCCACCGGCTGCACGTTCGAGGCGCGCACGAAGCCGCGGCGGTTGAACTTGTAAGCCAGGCCGGCCGTCACCGAAAGCATTCCCTCGCCCGTGCGGCCGCCGGTCACACCGTCAAAACGCTGGTTGACGAGCAGGCAGCGGGCTTCGAGCGTCAGGTCGAGCGAGCTGCACAGGCGCACCACGTTCAGCAGGCCGGCATCGAAGCCGATCTCATTGTCGTGGGCGTCGTTGCCGTAGGAGCGCGCCCAGCCGACACCGACAAAAGGCACGAAATTCCACGTACGGCTCTCCTTGTAGCCGCTCACGGCGTTCGAGAAATTCCACATGGCGTCGGCGTGCAGGTACATCACGCCGAATTTTTCCCGGAACAGGCCGCCGTCTGCGCTCTTGGCGTAGAGCGTTCCGGCAGAGGTCCAGCCTTTGGCCTGCAAGCCCGCGTAGCCGACGCGCGCACCGATCGAAGGCGTGAACCATTTGCCGACATGGATGTCCATCGCCGGAGCCAGGCGCTTCCCGAATTTTCCTTCGGAGTCGTTCTCACCGAAATAAAGGTTCACACCTCCGGCCACTCCGACGAAAATATTATCGAAAAAGCGATTGGTTTCATAAGGCCCCCGTACGATGCGGTTCTGCGCATCCCGGTTCCCGTTTTCCTGGGCAGAAGCAAATCCGCCCGCGAAAACGAACAATGCAATAATGTAGAGACGTTTCATTTTTCGGGTTATTAATTAAGTGTGTTGTTCCGCATGTTCTGTCGTTTGTAAATTCATATGGGGCAATTTGGCCCTGCTCCGTTCGGACAGCGCCGGGGAGTCGAGTTCGTCGACGTAGATGCTCGAGAGATATTCGCGCGTCAGCGCGTCGTACCGTTTGTTCACCTTGTGCAAAGGCTGCATCGTGTAGGTGTTCTCGTACGACCAGAAAGCATTCGATGTCTCGTGGATGCCGCCCTCCAGCCGGATGACCAGATCGTACAGGCTCGGGCGGACATCGGGATTCCACTCGTAGGTGGTCCGGCTCGACTGGATGTCGCAGGTCACAAAGTCGGTCTTGGCAACCAACTCCCGCAGGGCGCGGCGATACATATAGGTATCCGCATGCGGAGCCACGCAAGCCGCCAGCAATTCGGAGCTTTTCATGGGAGGAACCCCGGCTTCCGCCGCCTTGCGCAATGTGAGCAGAATCTTCACCGCCCACAAAATCTTAAGAGAGAGTGTCAACTTGTAATCTGTTTTAATACAACCGGTACACCATTCTCCCGAGTCCCATTACTGTAAATAATGGGTCTTGTTTACATAAAGCAATGACAGTCAGCTAAAAAAGACATATTTGAACACGATGCAGAGCCAAAAACCGGATTTTATGTCCGCAACCCGGTCCGAAAAATGAGATGGATATACAAAACACGAATAATCAGATTATTATCGAATTATTTGCATTTTTTTAATGTAAAATGTTTGGTTATAATCAGAAATAACCTTACCTTCGCAGACGATGGGAATTGTTTAAATAGCAATCATTTATGTCCCGAAGACACATTATTTACAGTAATGGGCCTTGTTTCCGTCATCCGCACCGTTTTTTCCTTGTATTCATTTGATCCGAATATCGCCTGAATCGGTCCGATCTTCACAGATTGATGATTTTCCGATTGGCTTTGTCGATGACGCTGCGGTCGAGCTGCGCAAGATAGACGCGCGTCGTCCGCTCGGAGGTATGCCCCATGCCGGCGCTGATCACCGTCAGCGGCGTGCCGCAGTCGCGGGCCAGCGTCGCCCACGAGTGCCGGGCCACGTAAAAGGTCAGCGGCTCGGAGATTCCCAGCAGCTCGCCGATTTTACGGATGAATTTGTTCAGCTCGCGCTGCTGCTGACGATAGGCGCGGTAGCTGTCGTCGGCGGTCAGGACGGGCAGCACGTAGGGAGAATCGCTGTCGTAGCGGTCGATGATTTTTTGCAGGGGCGCTTCGACGCGCAGGGAAAGCGTCTGGCCTGTTTTTTTGCGCCGGTAGGTCAGCACTCCGTCACGGACATCGCTTTTGCGCAGGTAGATCATGTCAACGAACGACATGCCCCGGGTGTAGAAACTGAACATGAAAAGATCGCGCGCCAGCGCATATTTGGGATGCAAGGCCGAGAGGTCGGCACCGCCGATCCGCCGGAGCGTCTCGCGCGGCAGGGCGCGCTTGCGGGTCGCCACCTGTTTGATGAGCCTGCGGCGAAAAGGATTGCTGCCCGCAGCGGGGAAAAGCCCCTGTTCGACGGCCCGGTTGTAAACGGCCCGCAGGGAGCGCATGTGGAATACGACGGAATTGGTCCCGAGACCCCGCGTCAGGAGCCACCGCTCGTAACGTTCGAGCCATTCGGCGGTGAACTGTTCCGGAGGCAGCTTGCCTCCGCCCACATACCGGACGAGCATACGGTAGGCCATCCGGTAGTTTGCAGTCGAACCGTTCCGCCCCGTCCGTTCGCACTCCCCGACGTGGCGTGCGAAACAGGAGATAAAATCAGGGAGGGTTTTGTTGCGGGTCGCGCCCGCAAATACGGCCTGCCCCATGTAAGCAAGGCAGGACATGCCGGTTAAATCTGGTAAGTGCATCATAGAATAAAATTTAGTGAAACTGCGTTGCAAGATAGGAAGCCGCAAATCAAAGACCGCCTGAAGTCACCTAAAGATTCGCAGAAACGGCGGAAGGCCCGACCACCGGGCACAGTTTCGAGAGCCGAAAGGAGCATAGGAGGGTCCGGCCATGCGCTTGCAGAGGAAGCATGACGCACAAAACAGAGGAAAACGGGAACAGCGCACGACGCGGAACAAGAATACGGTTATTCACGGAGTCGGGATCGCCGCCATCCGGAACCGAAGGACGACATGGCGGGGCACATGCCGCTCACCAACGGCGCAACAGCCGCAAAGGAAACCGGATACCGTGTCGGGAAGAGCAAGAAAAACCCGGAAATGGCGATGGATGCAGCCGACACGTCTGCCGGGCGATCGCCGAAGCGGCGGGCGGCGAAGTCGGATTCCCGTCCGAACCGGATGCGGCCGGCAGGAAAACGAAAGTCCCCATCCGCAATGCCATCCGGCATTTTTCACGCCTCATGCACACCCCGGCAAAAGCAAAACGTCGCCTGATCAATTGACCAAGCGACGTTTTCAGTACCCGGAGCCGCATTTGAATATATTAAATTCTATTAAACTTAAATAGAGGCAAGAATGAATAAATTTATATTTATTTTATTTATTATCAATAGTATATAAATATTTAATCATTTTACCAGATAAATTCCGATTGAACATATTTTAGCAGATGTGGGGAAAATGTGGGGAATTTTTCGTATTTTTGCTCTGTCAATCCGGAATCTGGGTACTATGAAAATAACTCTCATCATCAAAAAGAGCGTAAAACGCTATGATACAGAATCGAAGGCGACCATTTACGCACGTCTGCGGGATGGCAGACAGGTAGATATGGTCGCACCGACCCGGCTCACCATCAATCCCAATCTTTGGGATGACAAGGCCGAACAGGTCAAAAGCAAAATCGTTTGCGACGACGAAATGCGTTCCTATTACAACGATGAAGCCCGCAAACTCAAGTCCTACCTCGAAAAAACCTATCAATCCCGACAGACGACAGAACCGCAGAAAGAGTGGCTGAAAGAGGCATTGGAACAATATTACAATCCGCAAAAGTACAATGTCGAAACGGCCACGGAAGAAACCGTCAAGCCGACGTTGATCGCATTGTTCGACGAATTCCTCGAGAAGCACCGTCTTTCCGATGTCCGCAAAAAGAATTACCGGGTCATCAAACGAGGATTACAGCGGTATGAACTTTATATCCGGACAACCAAGAGGGGGCAAAAAGCATTCGTATTGGACATCGATCAAGTAACGGCCGACACCTTGCGGGATATTTGGGAATTTTTGGAAAATGAATACCGCTACTGCGCTCTTTACCCGGAAATCTACGAAGCTATACCCGAAGCACGCACGCCGCAACCCAGAGGAAAGAATACGTTATTGGATTGTTTCTCGCGCATCCGAACTTTCTTCTACTGGTGCAACAGCAACAAAAAGACCCGGAACCGACCGTTCGACGATTTCCCGTTGGAGGAATGCACATACGGAACGCCTTATTATATCACGGTCGAGGAGTTGCACAAGATTTACGGCACGAATCTGATGCGGCATCCGCAACTGGCCGTTCAGCGCGACATCTTCGTTTTTCAATGTCTGATCGGCTGCCGGGTGGGTGATCTGCTGAAAATGACGAAATCGAATCTGATCGACGGAGCCATCGAATACATACCGCGCAAGACCAAGGAAGGGCGACCGCTGACCGTGCGGGTTCCGCTGAATCAAACAGCCAAAGAGATCGCAGCCCGTTACAAAAGTCTGGATGGCGACAAGCTGCTGCCCTTCATCTCCGAGCAGAAATACAATCTGGCGATCAAGCGGATTTTCAAAGCCGCCGGATTGAAACGGCTGGTTACGGTCATAAACCCCACCACCCGCGAAGAAGAAAAGAGGGTGCTTTACGAGATCGCCTCGTCGCATCTGGCCCGCCGGACATTCGTCGGAAATCTGTATAAGCAGGTCAAAGACCCCAATTTGGTCGGAGCTTTGAGCGGACATAAGGAAGGCAGCAAGGCTTTCGCACGTTACCGCACCATTGACGATGAAATGAAAAAAGAATTAGTAAATTTGTTGTCGTAAAGGAGATGATTGCGTCCGCAGCGCGGTCGGAATGCAACGAACATTAGCCCGCAATCATAAATCACAGCAAACAGTGATTTTATTTGACTTATCCATAAATTGCGCTATATTTGCATTAAAATCACATCAAATTGGGATTTATGAACAAAATCGGAAATGCAATAAAAGAGCGCCGAAAGATGTTGAAAATAACGCAACGGACACTTGCGGAATTGGCCGGTGTGGGTATCAATACGCTCACAAAAATTGAGCGCGGAGAAGGGAATCCCACGATCGAAGTTCTTGAAAAAATACTCGATACACTGGGGCTGGAACTACAAATCGGAATCAAACAGCGGAATGAATTATGAGACAAGGGGCAGTATACATGAATGGCAAGTTAGCCGGCATATTGACAGAAATATCGCCGACTGAATATGTTTTCAAATACGATGATACATACTATGCTGATGATATGCAGCCAGCCGTCAGTCTGACATTACCCAAAACACAACAGGAGTATAGATCAGCCTATCTGTTCCCCTTTTTCAGCAACATGCTTTCCGAGGGCCGCAACCGCATCGTTCAATCCCGCATGCTGCATATCGATGAAAACGACCATTTCGGCATTCTGCTGGCAACAGCGCAAACGGATGTTGCCGGAGCAGTAACCGTAAAACCCCTATAACAATGAACCCGATTACGATTTGCCCGTCCACATTGGCCGAAGGATATGACAGCTACTCTCCGATTGCGATAAAACATCTGTTCGACGGCCGGCAAGTGTCTCCATTTTTGGATTATACACCCATTGATGACGACAACAATTCCGCAGCCCAAGAAGAGTTTCTGCACAATCAGGAGCGAATCTCGCTGTCGGGAGTACAACCCAAATATTCGATGATCGTTCGCAACGGTAAACTGGCTTTAACTCAAAAAGGCGAACAAGGCCACTATATCCTCAAACCGAAGTTAAGCGATTTCCGCAACCGGATATATAGTTCCGCGAATGAGAATCTGACCATGCAAATCGCGTCACAGGTATTCGGAATCGAAACCGCCGCAAACGGACTTTGCTTTTTCAAAGGAGGAGAACCGGCTTATATCACCAAACGGTTCGATGTCAAACCCGACGGCACAAAGCGCAGAAAAGAAGATTTCGCATCGCTCGCCGGACTGACTACGCAAAACGGCGGTAAGAATTACAAATATGAGTACTTGACATACGAAGAATGCGGAGAGTTAATTCGACGATACCTGCCCGCATGGAAAGTAGAGACCCTGAAATTTTTCGATCTCATCATATTCAATTTTCTGATTTGCAACGGCGACGCCCATCTGAAAAATTTTTCGGTACTCGAAACCGAATCAGGCGATTTCCGTCTGTCCCCGGCATACGACCTGATAAATACCAAACTGCATGTAGACGACCGGATATTCGCTCTCGACAAAGGGTTGCTGAAAGACAATGCCGCCGAATCTATGCCTTATGGAATGACCAACAGCACAACTTTCCGGGAATTCGGCAAAAGATTAGGGCTCCCCGACAAAACTATCCGACGGGAACTCGACAAATTCTGCACCTCTTATCCGCTTTTAGATACGCTGATCGCCAACTCCTATTTATCCGATGAATTGAAAGAGAATTACCGGAATATGTATCTCGGACGGCGGGATTCTTACCTGAAAATCGGATTGTAACAGGAAACGACTTATGGGCCAGCAGGAATACGAGGCTTTCAAAGCGAAGTTGCGGGAATGGATGAACACCCACCCCGACGAATACGCCGCATTCGAAGAGGCGATAAACGCCCGTGACTATGCAGGGTGCCAGTTGGTCATATTCCAAGCGATGGCCCTCATCCCCCGGTATCGGCAGCTCATGGCTGACAAAGCCAACGAAGGACTGTTCGAACATGTCGATGAAATCGAGCAGGCGGCCCAACAACACGACCTTGCCGGCAAGATCATCCGGGAGTGCGAACAACCCGGCAAGGATTCCACTCTCCCGGCGATGCTTTGCTGGCTCTACTTCGGCAAGAGTTTCGAACGGATGGTGGAGCGTTGCGAAGAGCTGCGGCGTTCGTCTGATCTGGGATTCTTGCAGAAGATGACCATGAGTGCCACGATCAAACTGCTGATCTCCCGGTCCATCAAATTAGAACTGCGCACCAAGCAGGACTGGGATACCCACCGCGCAGCGATGCGGCTGGCCGAAAGCGACCGAGTGCTGGAATGGGCTGCGGGCACTCTTCCGGCCGAAGATGCGGGTGAAAAGAGGAAGCCTGGTAGGCCGAGCACGACCAAATCATTGATGGACATGTTTTCGCCGGCTGTCACGCATCCCGACGAGTTGGGGAAAAAGATCGGCGAATACCTCACGAAGAAACACACCCAGACCGACATCGCACGTCTGAAGATCGCTCTTGATGAATTACACTATCTGGTAGTTCCAACCAATATCAAGCCATTCCGCGATGCCCTGCAAACAGAATACGGTTCTGACATCCGCATCGTCCACGAGCGGGGCATACAAGAAGCATACAGCCGCCTGACGGAACCGTTGCTTATCGGATCGACCGTCAGCAGTCGGGGCGGCGAAGCCCTTATCATCCGGGAAATAAAAGATTTTCTATCGCAATAAGGCTCGTTAAATTCGTCTTAACACACAGCGAATTAAACGCTTAAATATCGCTCAATCATAACATTATATTTGCGCCGTCGCTCGGATTTCCGGGCGGCGGCGTTGCTTTCCCGACCGCCGGAAGGCTGCGCCTCACAATGAGCGGAAAGCAATGTATGAAAGATTTGTTATCCATCCTCCGGGATGCTCCGGGCAGCATCCGGCTGGAGGTAAGCGGCGAGGATCTGTTGGCTTTCTCCAAAAGCCTTATCGACCGCGCCAAAGAAGAGTTGGCTGCACAAGTCGCCGAAGCCCGCAAGGAACGTTACCTGACCAAAGAACAGGTCAAAGAGCTATGCGGCGTTTGCGATGCGACGCTCTGGCATTGGAACCGCAAAGGATATCTGAAAGCCGTTAAGGTCGGGAACAAGGTTCGCTACCGCACCTCGGACATTCAACGGATTCTCGGCGAACAAGATGGCAAATAAGGTGTCAGACAGCGTTGCAGCCCCCGGCAAGCAGTCCCGGAACGAGCGTATCGAGGAGTTCCTGCGGGAGCATTACGCCTTTCGCTACAACACGGTCAAAAGCCGTGCGGAGTTCCGCAGCAGCGACGGCGAGTTCCTCCCCGTGACCAAATACCGGCTCAACTCCTTCCGGCGGGAGCTCGACCGCACCATCGGCATCTCCACCTCGGCGGAGAACCTGCGCAGCATGCTCGAAAGCGACTTTTCCGAGCGTGTAAATCCCGTGCAGGCGTATTTTCATAAACTGCCGCCAGCAACGGGAACGCAGGCGATCGGCGAACTGGCCGCGACCGTCACTGTGCGCAACGCCCTGCATTGGTCGAAGTACCTGACCAAATGGCTCGTCGGCGTGGTCGCCAATGCGATGAATGACCTCGGATGTCAGAACCATGTCTGTCTGGTACTGACCGGCGAGCAGGGAAAGTTCAAGACCACGTGGCTCGACAACCTCTGTCCCCGCTCACTCGCCAGTTATCTTTTCACGGGAAAAATCGACCCGCAGAACAAGGACGTGCTGACGCTGGTCGCCGAATACCTCTTCATTAACATCGACGACCAGCTGAAGGCGCTCAACAAACGGGATGAAAACGAGCTGAAGAACCTCATCACGGCTCCTTCGGTCAAATACCGGCGGCCCTACGACGTCTACATCGAAGAGTATCCCCACTTGGCGAGCTTCATGGCCTCGGTGAACGGGAACGACTTTCTGACCGATCCGACCGGCTCGCGGCGCTTCCTGCCCTTCGAGGTGTTATCCATCGACATCGACCGGGCGATATGGGTCAATATGGATCGGGTATATGCCGAAGCCCGAACACTCCTGAGCAACGGATTCCGCTATTGGTTCGACGACGCCGAAATCGAAGAACTGCACCGGGGAAACGCCGCATTCCATGTCCAGACCATCGAATACGAAATGCTGCTGAAAGGGTTCGAGAAACCTCCGGAACATGCCGTCACGGATTGCTTTATGACCACCGTGGAGATTCTGGACTACCTGCGCAGCTATTCATCGCTGAACCTCTCCGAGAAACGTATGGGTGAAGCCTTGCGCAAGGCTGGGTTCGAGCGCCGCTCGAAACGTGTCAACGGAAATCCCGTCTACGGCTGGGTCATCGAGAAGATCACACCCAATCCTTTCGTCTCTTACGGATTGTAGTTACTACGCTACTACACACAGCTGCAAAACATTGAAAAAGAACACGCAGGCGTGTAGTAGGATGTAAAAAAACACCTTACGGCATCTTACGACGCTACTACGTCAATTACTACGGTAGTAAGCTGCCATGCACTTCATTACTACGCATAGCAAATTGTTTATCAAACGATTACGCGAATGTAGTAGGTAGTAAGGCAATATCGCTAAACTTCGAAAAACAAACATTATGAATGATCTGAAAAATATCGGCATCAGGCAATTCCTCGCACGGCGGGGCATTCAGCCCAAGTACGAATGCAACGGCTACGGTATGTATCTTTCCCCTTTGCGGGAAGAACGCACGCCGAGTTTCAAAGTGGACTACGTGCGAAATCTTTGGTACGACTTCGGACTGGGCGAAGGCGGCACATTGCTCACCCTCGTGATGCGGTTGGAGCGGTGCGACAGCCGTGAAGCTGTCCGACGGCTGCAAAACGGTGAAAAAAGGGACGCCGGTTCCGCTTCTCTTTCACCGAGTGTTGGCGAGCGTCCAGCTGTCGGAGGGCCCTCGCCGGTCGTGCGTCTAGCCGCCGTCCCCGCACTCCGCATCCTTTCCGATGACCCGCTCCGTCATCCGGCACTGATCGGTTATCTCGTCTCGCGCGGCATCGTCCCGTCTGTCGCCGCGGCATTCTGCCGCGAAGTCCGCTACGAGGTAAACGGCCGCGCCTTTTTCGCCGTCGGGTTCCGCAACGATGCCGGAGGGTGGGAGCTCCGCTCCGAGCGGTTCAAAGGCGGCTCCTCGCCCAAACATATCACCACCATCGACAACCGTTCCGATACGGTAATCGCTTTCGAGGGATTTATGGATTTCCTCGCATATCTCTCGCTGAAACATCCCGAACGACTGCGCATCGACGCCGCGGTTCTGAACTCGGTCGTCAACCTGCCCAAAGCCATCCCGTTTCTCTCCCGGCATCCGGTGATTCACGCCTTCTTTGACAACGACGAAGCCGGGCGTAAAACGACCTCCGATCTGATCCGTCTTTGTCCCCGCAGCGAGGTAATCGACCAAAGCAGTTTTACAAGGACGTAAATGACTATCTGATCGCCCATATAAAAGACCGGCCGAATCTCCCGAAAACGACATCCGACCGGCAGGGTCACCTTTGTCGGAATAATCTGCAAGCCCTGAAAGCGGAACCGGAGGAAATTGAACCACCGCGTCGGAAAGGGATAAAGGTTTAAGGAAGGCAAGGTTGTGTTTTCGTAGACGAAAACTGCGCCTTCCCCGCTGGCCGGCGTAAAATCCCGCTGGTCTGAACAACCTATATAGCATGAACAATCTATCGAAACAACCTGTCATGGAAACACCGAAGAAAACATACAGCAAACAGGGCGGTCGGCCGAAAGTCGGCATCGGCCGCATCTGCAAATACGTCGTCAGCACACGACTCAGCCCCGAACGGAAACTCCGATTCTCGGCCCTTTGCCGCGAGGCCGGGCAACCGCCGGCCGAAGTCCTGCGCCAGCTGATCGACCGAGGAACGGTGAGGGCGCGGATCACCCGTGAACAGCTGGATTTCATGGCCCAACTCAAGGGCATCGCCCGAAATCTGAACCAACTGACCCGGCTGGCCAATGCCAAAGGTCTGGCGGCTGTCAGGGTACGGCATGCGGCGATCGTCACGGCCATCGAAAAACTCCTGAAGCAGATATGCGATGGTCGGTAAGGTAATATCGGGATCGTCTTTTTCGGGGACGGTAGGCTACGTGATGAAAGAGGAATCCCGGATACTGGAAGCTGAAGGCATTACGCCTCCGGAAGTGAAGGACATGGTGCAGGACTTCAAAGACCAGACCTTATTGAATCCGCGGCTGAAAAACACCGTCGGGCATATCTCGCTGTCTTTTTCACCCAAGGACGCTCCGCGGATGACCGACGCCCTGATGACGCAGATCGCAAAGGAGTATATGCAAAAGATGGGCATCACCGATACGCAGTATCTATTGGTGCGCCATCTCGACCAGCCCCATCCGCACTGCCATCTGGTCTACAACCGGGTCGGGAACAACGGGCAGACCATATCGGACAGGAACATCAAGATCCGCAACGCCAAGGTCTGCCGGGAGCTGACCGAGAAGTACGGATTGTATCTCGCACCGGGAAAGGACGACGTACGGCGGGAGCGGCTGCGCGAACCCGACAAGACCAGATACGAAATCCACGATGCGATCAAAAGGTGTCTGCCCCGATGCGCCGGATGGAAAGGGCTGGAGAAGCAACTGGAAAAACAGGGCATCGGCATCCGTTACAAGTATTGCGGAAATACCAACCGCAAGCAGGGTGTCCTCTTCTCGAAAAACGGCTTCGAGTTCTCCGGATCGAAGATCGACCGGGCTTTCAACTTTACGAAACTCGACAACCGGTTCAACAATATTCAACAACAAACCCAACACCGGGCAACGCTCTTCGGGAACCTCTCGGCGGCGGCAGGCAATTACCGTTCAGCATTTGCAGGGTTGTTCGGCGGTATGGGTAGCAGCGGCACGCGCGAAGAGCCGTCATCGGTAAACCTCGGAAAGGCAGGCGGGATTCCACTGCCGCCGGCCGATTCGCCCGGCGGAGTGTCCGCCAAGCAGTTACAGCGCAAGCCGGGAGAAAGCCCCGAAGAGTATATAGCACGAATCACGGCACTGCTCAACGCCGCGGCCGAGGCGATGGCCATCGCTGCGATGGAGCACCGCCGCAGGATGGAAGAACAGAAAAGAAGAGCCAAAATAAAACTGTAACCGAATTAGAAAATCTCAAAAATCATGAACGACGAAAATAAGATCGGACTCTCGATCGAAATGTACGAAGACCTCAAAGAAACGCTCGTCAAGGCTGTCAAAAGCACCAAAGCCAACGCGGGTCTGGAGAATGCACAGCTGGAACGGATCGAGCGGCTGATAGAGGCCACGGAGCTCTCGCAGGGGCAGGTCGCACAGATGCTCGAACAACTGCAACGGCATACGGCCTTGCCGGGAGTAAAAACCGAGCAGGAGCGGGAATTTACCGACAAATACAACGCTCTGTTGGCGCAGTTAGCGGGTAGGCTGGAGGTGATCGACAAAGAGATCAGGCAGACACATACATTGATAGAGCAGGTGAGGCAAGCTGTCGAAGCAGCGGCAAAGCCCGAAAACCTGCCAGTGCGGGAGCACCGGCATACTTATACGCTCGATATCAGTTCTTCGAAAACATTTTTGACGATGTTCGTCATGCTGGGATGTATTTTCCTGCAAGGCGCATTCATTTACCGAATCTCAGAGAATAATCGGCTGTTAGCTGCGAACGACCTGAAATACCGCTACGTGAAAATGCGTGGTGAGATCAAAGAAAAGGAGCTTATGGAGTTGGAAACGATATTCAGGGATGAGCAGCACACGGCCATACGCGATACCGTCCGAAACCAAGTTGAACGGTACAAAGAAGCCGTAAGGCGGCGGGCAGAACAACTAGAGCGGGCTGCAAGCAAAGAGCGCAAAGCGAAAAAGCTACTTGATGATGCAGCACAGTTGCGGGGAAAATAATTTATTTTCCCCGCTATAATGATTCGTTAATTTTGATTGACCACCTCCATGTTGTTTTGAAAATCAAGCAGTTGTGTTAATCTTGGATTTGTGGGCGTAAATGGTTTGGAGTCAATAATATAGGGGCGAACTTTTGCGTTTTAAAAATACGCATAAAAAAGCCCCTGTTCTTGAAAAGAACGAGGGGCAAAGGATTTTTTGAGGGGGCTGTGTGGGCCCCGGCATGATTGCCGTCCGCAGGCATCGCCCGTTATTTCAGCTTGCAGAGTTTGCGGTCTGCGTCGGTTGCCTCGCGTATGGAGATTGCAAAGCCTCCGCCGCGCGCCATCTCCACGTCGAGTTCCGTGCGTTGTCTGACCTTCCCGGTGCGGATGACATATGCCTGCGGATTGGTCTGGTAATCGGCATCGGGGGCATCGGCGTAGAGCGTCGCCACGTACTCCTTACCGGGATCGAGGTAGTCGAACGGGAGCGTCACCGTACGTCGGTTCTCGTCCGTCACGCCGCCCACGAACCACTCGCCCGTGTCTTTGGCCTTGCGCGCCACGACGATGTAGTCGCCCGGTTCGGCCAGCAGGTAGCGGCTCTCTTCCCAGTCCAGTGCGACGTCCTCGATGAAACGGAACGCATCCATGTATTTCTCATAGTGCTCGGGCAGGTCTGCCGCCATCTGCAGCGGCGAGTACATCGTCACGTACAACGCCAGCTGGTTGGCGAGCGTCGCGTTGACGTGCGAGTGGTTGCCGGGGTTGACCTCCGCGACGTCCATCACGAAGATGCCGGGCGTGTAGTCCATCGGGCCGCCCTGCAGGCGCGTGAAGGGCAGGATCGTCACATGGTGGGGCTTCGAGCCGCCGAACGCCTGGTACTCCGTGCCGCGTGCCGACTCGTTGCCGATCAGGTTGGGGTAGGTGCGGCAGAGGCCCGTCGGGCGCACCGCCTCGTGGGCGTTGACCATGATCTTGTGGTCGGCGGCCCGGCGGACGGCATAGAGGTAGTGGTTGTTCATCCACTGCCCGTAATGGTGCTCTCCGCGGGGCAGGATGTCGCCCACGTATCCGCTCTTGACCGAGTTGTACCCGTATTTGTTCATCAGGCGGTAGGCCGCTTCCAGGTGGCGTTCGTAGTTGCGCACCGAAGCAGACGTTTCATGGTGCATCATCAGCCGGATGCCTTTCCCGTGCGCATATTCGTTCAGCGCGGCGATGTCGAAATCGGGGTAGGGGGTCACGAAATCGAAGACGTAATCCTTCGTGTGCCCGAACCAGTCCTCCCAGCCGACGTTCCAGCCTTCGACGAGCAGCTGGTCGAACCCGTGTGCCGCCGCGAAGTCGATGTAGCGCTTCACGTTCTCGTTGTTGGCGCCGTGGCGGCCGCTGGGTGTGCACCGGGCGTAATCCGTCACGCCGAGCTGTACCGACGGCACGTCGCGCGTATAGGCCCAGTCGCTCTTGCCGGTGATCATTTCCCACCATACGCCCATGTATTTCACGGGCTTGATCCACGAGGTGTCGTCATAGGCACACGGCTCGTTGAGGTTCAGGATCAGCTTCGAGGCAAGGATGTCGCGGGCGTCGTCCGAGACCGTCACCGTGCGCCACGGGGTATGGCAGGGCGCCTGCATGTAGCCTTTCCACCCCTGTGCGTCGGGCGTAAGGTGCGAGGTGAAGATGAGATTCCGGTCGTCCAGGTCGAGGTGCATGCATGCATAGTCGACCAGCGCCGCTTCGTGGATGTTGATGTAGAGCCCGTCGTCGCTCTTCATCTGCAGGGCCGTCTGTACGCCCGTGGGCGAGAAGGGCGTCTGCGACGAGTTGGGCGTGATGGCGCCGGGCATCAGCTCCCGTATCTGCGAGAGCTTCGACTCCGTGTAGTCGTACTCCTGCGTGTCGTAGTCGCCCGGGATCCAGAACGCCGTGTGGTCGCCCGCCATGGCGAACTGTGTTTTCTCCTCGCCGATGACGAAATAGGTCAGCGACTCCTGTTCGGGGAATTCGTAGCGGAATCCGAGCCCGTCGTCGTAGAGCCGGAAGCGGATCGTCATGTCGCGGCCTGTCGCGGCCTGCCGCAGCGTGACGGCCATTTCGTTATAGTGGTCGCGGATCTCGGCCTGCTCGCCCCATACGGGACGCCATGTCTGGTCGGACTCGCTGCGGGCCACCTGCCCGAGGGTGAACCCGTCGTAGAGCGATACCGGGCGCCCCGGTTCGCCCTTGCGGATTTCAGCCCCGAATTCCAGCTTCGGGGCTTCGCCGCGCAGTTCGAGCCCCATGCCGCTGGGCAGGATCACGGGGCGCTCCTTGTAATCGAGCGTATAGGTGGGGCGGCCTCCGTCCGCCAGGCTGAATTCCAGGCGGAGGCGGCCGTCGGGCGAGAGGAGCGTCTCCTGTGCCGAGCAGGCTGCACCGGCCAGCAGCGCGGAGATATATAAAAATATTTTCTTCATAGTTCGATCTTGTTATTTACGTTTGAATTCTACGATCAGCGCTTGCCGCGGGCCGACCGTGGTGGTATCGTCCACTTCCGTGGCTTCGCCTGTCAGGACGTTGCGCCCGTCGCTCAGCCCCGAGGCGATCTCGGCATAGTGCGACCACGGCACCTGTTTCTTGCCCCGCGAGTTGTTGATGAAGACGAATACCGCGTCGGTGTCGTCATAACGGAAATAGGCGTAGGTGTTGTCGCGCGAGAGGAAGTGCATCGTGCGGCCGTTGTGGATCACGGGCTTCGACTTGCGCCATTGGAAGAGCCGCTGCGTGTAGTCGAAGAGCCCCGCCTGTACGGCATCGCGCTGCGCCGGGTCGAACAGGTTCACCGCGTCGCCCTCCCAGCCGCCGGGGAAATCCACGCGCAGCCCGCCGTGTCCCTGCGAGAGGTCTTTCGAGGTGAACATCATCTCGTCACCCGAGAATATCTGCGGGATGCCGCGCATCGTGGCCAGCATCGCCATCGAGAGTTTCAGCCGGTCGGGGTTCCCGCGTACGATGTCGCCGATGCGGTCGGTGTCGTGGTTGGCGACGAAGATCATCATTTTCGACAGGTCATGGTAGACGAAATCGTGCGACAGGCAGTCGTAGACGCGCGTCATGCCCTCGCCCCAGCGGAGCGAGTCGGTGGGCAGCGCCCGGCAGATGGCCTCCTGCAGCGGGAAATCCATGATCGACGGCAGGTGCGAGTCGAAGCCGTCCTTGTTGGGATTGCCGCCCTGCCAGTATGCCAGTTGCGGGATCGACGACGTCCAGCATTCGCCCACGATGTTGAAATCGGAGTATTCCCTGCGTACGGCCGCGCACCACTCGCTCATCGGCACCTTCTCGTTGTAGGGGTAGGTGTCGACGCGGAACCCGTCCAGGCCGGCATACTCGATCCACCACACGGCCCATTGCTTGAAATATTGCAGCACGTAGGGATTGTCGAGGTTCATGTCGGGCATCGACGGCACGAACCAGCCGCTCTCCTGCAGGTCAAGGTCGTAGCGCGAAGCGTTGGGATCCATGTTCGTCGAGAAGCAGACGTTCGTCCCGGTGTATTCGGGGAACTGGTGTATCCAGTCCCTGAAAGGCAGGTCTTTCATCCACCAGTGGCCCGTGCCGCAGTGGTTGGTGACGATGTCCATAATCACCTTCAGCCCGTGCTCGTGGGCTTTGCCTACGAACTCCCTATACAGTTCGTTCGAGCCGAACCGGGGGTCTATGCGGTAGTAGTCGCCGCAGGCGTAGCCGTGGTACGAACCTTCGGGTTCGTCGTCCAGCAACAGCGGCGTGGGCCATACGGCCGTGGCGCCCAGCCCTGCGATGTAATCCAGGTGGTCGATCATCCCCTGCAGGTCGCCCCCGTGGCGGCCGAAGAAGGCGCTGCGGTCGGCGCGCTCCCGCGTGTGGGGCGTCGAGTCGTTCGACGCATCGCCGTTGGCGAAGCGGTCGGGCATCAGGAGGTAGATCATGTCGGCCGTGGTGAAACTCTTGCGTGCGGCCGAGCCTTCGGCGCGTGCCGCGATCTCATAGGGAACCTTGAACTGCCGTTCCCCCTGCGAGAATACGAGGTAGTAGGTGCCCGGTTCCGCGTCGGGTTTCACCTTCACGTCCACGAATAGGTAATTGGGACTGTCGGCTTTGTGGCGGGCCTTCACCCCGACGCCCTGTCCGCCTTCGATGCGGACGTCGTATGCCGCGATGCCGGCCCCGTTGACGAGCAACTGGAGCGGGGTCTGCATTCCCGTCCACCACGAGAGGGGTTCGACGCGGGTAACCTCGCCCGAGGCGTCTGCCACCGAGGCGGGGTCGAATACGGACTGTCCTGTCCCTGTGCAGGAGAGCAGGCCGGCTGCTGCGAGTGTCATGAAAAATCGGTTCAAAATATCGTCGTTTGTAAAGTTAGCAAAAAATCGGTTTCCAGCGATTCCCGTTTCGCCCGGGGCATCCTTGTGCTTCTCATGCGCATCCCCGTGCTTTTCGGATGGTTTACTGTCTATTCCCGTCGGGTGCTATCGGGGTTCCTGTCGCTGTTTCCGCGCATCCCCGGCGCATGTCCGCAACCCTTATCTCCTGTCTTGTGCGAAGACCTGCCACTGCCATGCGGGAAGCACGGTGCGGGTGCCGCCCGTGTATTCCTTCCCGGTGAAGAACTCGCGGCGCGAGCCCTCGAACGGCAGGTCGAATGCGACCTCCTCCGCGCTGAGGTTCGCAGCGACTGTCACCTCGTTGCCGCCGGCCGTGCGGGAAAACAGCATCAGGCCGTCGGGTGTTCGTTCTCCGAGCGGGTATGCGGCCTGCCCGCCGCGTTCTCCGGCCGCGAGCGCCGGGTTCTCGTGGCGCAGCCGGATCAGTGCGGTGTAGAAATCCGTAAACCCGTTATGTTCCCACGCGGGTACGGGGTCTTTCTCGAAGAACTCGAAGCGGTGGTCGAACCCCATCTCCTGTCCGGTATAGACGAGCGGCTGCCCGTTGGGCAGCGTGAAGGTCAGCAACGCCATCACGCGTGCCGCGTCGCCCATGCGCTCGAATTCCGTCCCGGCCCACGAGTTTTCGTCGTGGTTCGAGGTGAACATTAGGCGGAACGCCTCGCGCGGCATGGCAGCGGAGTCTCTGGCGACGTAGGCACGCAGGTCTGCGGCGCTTTTGCGTCCCTGTGCGATGTCGTTCAGCAGGTGGTGCAGTTCCCACGCATATGAGGCGTCGAACGCCCCGTCGTGCAATGCGGGGGCTTCGCCCTCGGCGAGCAGGTAGATGCCGGGGTACTCCTTCCGCAGTGCGGGCAGCGTCTGCTGCCAGAAGTCGATGGGTACCTCGCACGCCATATCGCAGCGGAATCCGTCGATGCCGCGGTTGAGCCAGAAACGCATGGCGGCCGCCATTGCGGCACGCATGTCCGTGTTGCCGTAGTCGAGCTTGGCGATGTCCGTCCAGTCGTACTGCACGATGGTGTTGCCCAGCGAGTCGCGCACATACCAGTCGGCCGGATGCTCCTCGATCCAGCGGGCATCGGGCGAGGTGTGGTTGGCCACCCAGTCCAGGATTACGCGCAGCCCGAGTCTGTGGGCGTCGGCTACGAACCGGTCGAAATCCTCCAGCGTGCCGAATTCGGGGTTGACGGCTTCGTAGTCGGAGATGGCGTAGTACGAGCCGAGGGTTCCCTTGCGCTCCTTGACGCCGATGGGGTAGACGGGCATCAGCCAGACGATGTCCACGCCCAGTTCTCTGAGCCGGGGCAGGTGGCGTGCGGCCGCCGCCAGCGTCCCTTCGGGGGTGTACTGGCGCACGTTCATTTCGTAGACGACCGAGTTGTAACTCCAGTCGGGGTGGGCGGCCGGTTGCTGCGGCCGTGTGCCGCAGGCAACCAGTACCATTGCGAGTAGTAATGCGGGCAAGCGTTTCATGGCGTGTCGTTTAGAGCGTGAATACCACCGACGACCAGGCGCCCATGAGCAGTTTCGACGAAGCGTCGCCGCGCTGAAGTTTCACTTCACCTGAGACGCCTACGGCCTTGTCCGGTTGGTCGGTAAGGGTCAGTATCTGCTCCTCCCGGCCGAAGTTGTGCACGACGAGCATCCGTTCGCCGTCCAGCTCGCGGTACCAGGCCGCGATGGATTGCTGCGAGGTGTTGCCGTCGTTGTAGACCGGGTGTTTGACCATCTTGCCCTGCGCCAGCACGGGGTAGGTGTTGCGCAGCCGGGCGAACGTGCGGTAGAGGTTGAGCAGCGAACCGTCGTCGTCGGCCTGTGCCTCGACCGAGATCGCCGGGGTCAGCATCTGCATGTCGATCTTGCCCGAGAGGCTTCCCGAAGCCAGTTCGTTGCCCGCCTTGTCCCACAGGATCGGGGTGCGGACATATTCGTCGCCGTTGGATTTGGTGCCCCAGTACCCGAGCTCTTCGCCCTGGTAAATGTAGGGTGCGCCCTGCGCCGTGAGCAGCACGGCGGCCGCCACCTTCATCTTTTCGGCGGACTGTCCCAGGTCGGAGCCCGTGCGATCCTCGTCGTGGTTCGAAAGTTTCGTGGCTTCGATATAATCGCTGCGGTACTGTGCGTAGAGGGGCTGCACGTCGAGGATGTCCTTGACGAAATAGCATCCGATGCCGTTTTGCAGCGCCCATTTGAGCTTGTACCAGAACGTGAATTCGAACAGCGCCGGCAGCCCCCGGTAATAGGGTGCCGCCTTGTCCGCTTCGTCGAGCATCTCGCCCACCATGTAGAAATCGCCCTCTCCGCCGGCGGCCTTGTAGCTCTCGTTCATGCGGTCGTAGAATTTCTTGAGGAACGTGGGGTTCTCGTCGTTGTAGGCGTTGTGGTAGATGTGCTTCACGGCATCGAGGCGGAACCCGTCCACGCCCATGCGTACCCACTTGTCGGCCGCTTCGGTGACGGCCTTGAACGCCCCGGACTGCTCGGCCTCGGCGGCCTTGCCGTAGTTGAGGTCGGCGAATGCCGCCGTCCAGAAGTGCGAATGGTACATCGTCGGCAGCGAGAACTGCACGTTGGCCGGATCGGCCGAGCGGTTCGACATCAGGGTGAAGGGCTCCCCGAACCGGATGATCGTCCGGTTGTCGGGGGCGCCGTATTTGGTGCCTGCGGCCCACGACGTGGTCGAGGTGCGGACGAGGAATCCCCAGTCGGAATCGAAGTCGAGCGTCAGTTCGTAACTGTTGCCGCCCCTGGCGTAGAAGCGTTTGCTCGTGCCGTTGCCGAAATAGAGGTATTTGTCGTCCGCGCCGCCCTGCGTATTGTCCGCATCCGCGGCATCGGTCGTTTCGGTAACGGTCACCGTCGGGCTGTCGGCATTTGTCCAGTCGAGCACGAACTTGAAGCGCCCGGCGGCACCCGCCCCCGTGTCGGTCGAGAACCATTGTCCGGCATCGTAGCCTGCGGCGCCTTCCGTGGCGATCTGGTCGATCCGCCCGGCCGCGATGTCGGCCTGCGGGTCTTCGGAGAAGATATAGCGGTCACGGTAAGGGCTCCCTTCGGACGCGGCGGCCGATTTGAACCACGGGTGGTCTTTGCCCGTATGGTTGAGCACGTAATCCAGGTAGACCCGGATGCCGCGGGCATGGGCCGCGTCGATGAATGCCCTCAGGTCGGCGTCCGACCCGAAGGCGGGGTTGACCGCCTCGTAGTCGAGCACGTCGTAACCGTGGTACGAAGCCGCCGGATGGATCGGTGAGAGCCACACGGCCGAGGCGCCGAGTGCGTCGATGTAGTCGAGCCGCCGGGTCAGCCCCGGCAGGTCGCCCACCTTGTCGCCGTTGCCGTCGGCAAAGCTGTATACCAGCAGCTGGTAGCTTATGTCGGCGCGTTTGCGGTTGTCCCACGCATCGGGCTGGGCGACGACCTGCTCGCCCTCGAAATCCTGGGAGGCATCGCCGCTCTGTGTCACGGTGACGACGACCGGATCGCAGCCCGGGGCGGTGAAGGTAAGCGTCGCGGAGCGTTTCGACGACTCGTTTGCGGTCGCCGTGACCGCGAACGACGTGGAGGTTTTGCCCGATGTGAGGGCCGGTGTGCACCATGCGGTATTGTCGCTCTGCGTCAGCGACCACGCGCCCGCATCGGTGCGCAGGTCGAGCAGCCGGCTGCCGCCTGCGGCTTCGAATTCTATCTCCGTGGGGGTCACGGAGAGCATACTGCCGCCGGTATCGCCGGTCTTGTCGTCGCTGCACGACACGGATACGGAAAGTACGAGTGCCAGCAGCAGGAAAAGAAATTTTTTCATAGCGGAATCTCGGTTAAAGTTCGTTTCGGGGCCTGCCGTCCGGTCAGGGGCGGCAGGCCAGAAACGGGACGGCAATCTCTGTGTGCCGTCCCGTGAAAGGGTGGCCGTTATTCGGCCTCTGCCGGGGTCTTGCCCTCGGACATGATGTATATCTGCGAATTCGCGAGGTCGAAATAGATGTCGTAGGTGCCGTCGAGCTGGACTTTCATGTTCTGCGAACCGCCGCTGGTGATGATGTCGACGGCCTTGTTGATGTCGACCGCACCGCCCGACGCCGTGCCGTAGTTCTTGGAGTCGTCCCAGGCGTTGTTGAAGCGGATCTTGAATTCGCTGGCGGTGGTCAGGACTACGCCTTTGCGAACGAGGTAGGCGCCCTCCTCGCTCATGGAGAAATCGCCCAGGTCACCCCATCCGGTGATGTTGCCGACCAGTCCCCATGTGTCGGCGACCAGCTCGGGCTTGGCGCCTGCGGCCATCACGTAGGCGCGTCCCGCCTCGGGCAGCAGCCAGTAGTCGTACGTGCCGGCTTCGGCGATCACGGCATTGACCTTGTCGGCGGAAACCTTGAAGGCCGAGCCGATCGTGCAGGTGTAGGGGCTGCTGCCGGCGAATGCGGCGTCGGCCCCGATCCACTGCGACTCGTCGCCGCTCTTGAAGAGGAATTCCGAGTTGGCGGCTACCTCGACCCCTGCGGCCTTGTAGGCCACGATGTTCGAGCTGGCGCTCTCCATGGCCGTCGGGCCCCAGTCGGGGGTTGCGACGGTCTGGCCGTGGATGTACCAGTCGGCCTTTTCCGGCCCCGGGTCGGGTTCTTCGCCGCCGCCCGTGCCGTAGTCGCCGGCATTGAGTTCGTAGGTGATCTCCGCAGAGTTGTTCAGGGTTGCGTATACGCGGTAGTTGCCCGCCGTGGCCTTGATGTTGTCGCCGTTCTGCGAAAGGCGTCCGTCCGCCCCGCCGAAGTTTATCGCCCAGTCGTTGTCCGCACGGAATTTGAATTCCCCGGCGGTCAGTGTGACGTCGACCCAGAAACGCTGTTTTTGGGTGTCGAAATTCATCTCCGTGTCGGTGTCCCAGCCGCCCGGAGTGGCATCGCCGATAATACCCATCGAGTTGAACGACAGCTTATTGCTTAACGTTAATGTCGAACGGTCGAATACGAAGCGGTAGAAGCGCTTGGAATAGACCATGATGTTTCCGGAACCGCCGCTGGAGATCAGCGTGATCGACGGGGCTTCCGTTTCCGGAGCCGCAGCATCACCGTCGGTGCCCCAGTTGCAGGCATCGTTCCAACCGGCTTCGCCGCTCAGTTTGAAGCCGTTGGCGGCTTTTTCGCCCAAGTCAACGATAGCTTCGTAGGTGACCTCGTCGCCGGAGAAACAGAACAGTCCCTGTGCGTTGTCGAAATTCCAGCCGCAGTAATCGCCGATTACCCAGACCTGGGGATAGGTACGCTCGGCCGTCGTCACGGTCATGCGGACGGTGGCGGGGGCGGAGTAGAATTTTTCGAAGTCGGTGCCGATCGTGGCGCTGATGTAGAAATCCACGTCCGTAGGTTCGCCCGAGGGAACCCCCAGGCCGCCGTCTTCCACGGACAGCGCAAGGATGTTGTTGAGGCTTTCATAGGTCTGTTCCGACGAGGTGCCGTTCATTCCCGTGAAGAGCACCAGTTTCGCACCGTCGTTGTACGAGGCTTCGATCGAGTAGTTGATCTGGGTGCGGACGCCGAAGTCGGCGGCGTCCCAGGTGAAGGTCTGCGTCGAGCCCATGTTGTCGGGCGTAATGACGATCTCCCCGGGCAGCGCATGCAGCACGGGCGCCACGACCTTGTCGGGGTCGTAGGCCTTTACCTCGTCGAGCTTTTGGCAGGCGGAGAGGAGCCCCGTCGCAGCCGCCAGCATCATCGCATATCGTGTAATTTTCATAGTCGTACGATTTTTAGGGTTGGTTATTTATCGGTTGCGTTTCCGTAGCCGGGATTCTGGTGCAGTTCGGGGTTGGAAGCGAGCTCCGACGAAGGGATGGCAAAGATTTTCATGTAATCATCGAACCCCTGTCCGGTGAAGGTGCCGCCCTTGTATGTCCAGAGGAACGACGGGGTGGTGAACTTGCCGTAGCGGATCAGGTCGGTGCGGCGGTGCCCCTCCCACATCAGCTCGCGGGCACGCTCCTCGAGCAGGTAGTCGGCCGTGACCGACGAGGGGGCCGATACCCCGGCGCGGTCGGTCAGCTCCTTGAGCTTCGGCAGCGCGGTGTTGGCCTGTCCCAGGTTCATGCAGGCCTCGGCGTAGATCAGGTAGATCTCGCCCAGGCGGATCATCGGGAAGTCGATGTCGCTGTATGCCTTCGATGCAGCCGTGGCAAGGAATTCGTCGTTGGTCATGTTGTGGGGGATATTGTTGAACTTGAGGCAAGTCCACCCGTTGAGGAAGACATAGAGCGCATCGTTCATCGACTCCTGGCGGCCTTTGATGTAGAACATTCCGCCGCGTTTGTCGTTGACCGTATATTCGCCCGTGGTGTAGTCCGCGTTGCGGGCGTTGAAATATTTCTGTACGTATTCGTAGGGTACGCGGATGCCGGCCCAGCCGTTGTTCACGCCGTTGATCTTCTGTTCGGCCGTCACGTCGGTGGCGGCGATGGCTGCCAGCGTCAGGTACGACGTGCCGCCGTAGGACTGCGTCTGCTCGGCGTCGTATGCCACGCCGAAGATGATCTCCTTCAGGGCGTCGGCGTTCTCGCCGTTGTCGCCGCGGAAGAGGTCGGAATACTCCGGGCAGAGCGAGTAGCCCATGCCGAAGATCGCTTCGCAGGCGGATTTGGCCTCCGTCCACATCGGGGTGCCGGCATAAACCTCGGCATTGAGGTACATGCGGGCCAGCAGGCCGTTGACCGCACCCTTGTCGGCACGCGGGTAGTTCGAGCGTGCGGCAGGCATCGCGCTTTCGTCCGAAGCCAGGTCGGTCAGCTCCGAGATGCAGTAGTCAAAGACATCCTTGCGCGAGGCCTGTTTGGGGTTCACACCGCCGCCGAAGGGCGAGGTCTCGGTCGTAAACGGCACGTCGCCGAACACGTCGAGGGCGATCCAGTAGAAATAGGCGCGCAGGAAACGGGCCTCGGCACGGAAGCTCTGGATCCTGGCGGCCAGTTCGCTGCTCACGCCGCGGTCGGAGAGTTTGTCCGAGGCGGTCTGGCGCAGGTACTCGTTCACGTAGGCGATGCCCTGCAACGTACGTACGTAGACGGCGTAGGTCGCGTCGTTGTCGGCGTCGGACCACGTGTCGGTATTCATGGCGCGAACCCAGGCGTCGTTCTCCCAGGCGCATTTGCAGGCGTCGGCCGTAACCTCCTGGATCGTCCAGAATGCGCGGATGAGCTCCGAGGCGCCGCCGTCGCTGACCTGCAGGTCGGTGGTGTCGTTCGAGACGAAATTGAAATAGAGTTTGGTGAGCCCGGCCAGGTAGCCGTTCTCGTCTTTCCCGTAGACGGTCTCCGAGGTCGAGTCGGACGGGTTGAGGGGCAGGGTGTCGAGATCCCCGATGCACGAAGTGAGCAGCATCGTTGCGCCTGCCGCCGCCAAGGCGAAATGTTTTATGTCGATTTTCATGGTTCGTTCGTTTTTAGAAGTTTACATTCAGACGCAGCGAATAGGTGCGCGGGCGCGGCCAGATCGAGCCGTCGATGCCGTTGACGCCCGGTATTTCGGGGTCTACGCCGCTGTAATCGGTGATGACGAATACGTTCTGCACGCCGAAGGCGACGCGCATCGAGCCCTTCCAGTTGCCAATCTTGTTGAACGTGTACCCGAGGTTGATGTCGTCCATGCGGAAGAACGAAGCGTTTTCGAGGAACATGTCCGAATACCACTGCTCGCCGCTGTTGGCCTTCGTAAAGCCGGTCTTCTTGACCAGCCGTGCGAAGTTGGGCAGGTTGCCGGCGTTGATGTCGATGTTGGACGTCGAGTTGGCCGAGGCGAAGTCGTTGAAGACCCAGTTGCCCGCCGAACCGTGGCCGTTGAAGCCGAAGTCCCAGTTCTTGTAGCTCAGCTTGAGGCTGATGCCGTAGAAGAAGTCGGGGTTGGGGCTCTTGTCGGTCATGTAACGGTCGCCCTGGTCGATCTGGCCGTTCTTGTTGCGATCCACCAATGCGTTCTGGATCGGCTTGCCGTCCTGGTCGTAAACCTGCTGGAAGCAGTAGTAGGTGTAGGGTGCATAACCCACCATGTGGCGCTGGAGCAGGTTGCCCGTACCCTTGGTGATGCTGCTCACCTGGATGGCGTAGTCGGGGTCGTCGGTGTTGTTGAGCTTGGTGAACTCGGTGTGCTGGAACGTGCCGTTGAAGCCGACCGTGAGGTTCCAGTCCTTGGTCTGCACGGGGATGAAATTCAGGTTGAACTCCACGCCCTTGTTCTCCATCGAGCCGATGTTGGTGAGCACCGTGTTGCCGAAGTTCGAGCCCATGGGGGTGATGACGTTGTTCAGCACCTTGAGGTAGAGCAGGTCGTAGCTCTTCGAATCGTAATAGTCGATCGTACCGTGGATACGTCCCTTGAGGAACCCGAAGTCGAGGCCGACGTTGTAGGTCGTCGTGGTCTCCCATTTGATGTTGGGGTCGTAGGCGCCCGGCGTGAGGTAGAACATGTGCCCGGCGCTGCCCATGTAATAGGTCTTATAGACGTCGGTCGACATGTCGTAACGCGCCAGGTAGGGATAATTGGAGCCGATCTCCTGCTGCCCGGTCTGCCCCACGCTGACGCGCAGCTTGAGGGCCGAGACGGCACGCGAATCCTTCAGGAAATTCTCCTCGGCGATGTTCCACGCAAAGGCGCCCGAAGGGAAGAGGCCCCAGCGGGTATCCTTCGAGAAACGCGATGAGGCGTCGTCACGCAGTGTGAAGGAGAAGAGGTATTTCGAGGCGATCGAATAGTTCAGGCGTCCGTAGAACGAGAGCAGATAATTCTCCTGGCGGTTGAACGGGTAGCGCGAATCCTCGCCCTTCTGCTCGTGCGTCTCGTTGAAATAGGATACCGAGTGGTCGGAGCTGTAGAAATGCTGCCACGAATAACCGGCCATCACGTCGAGGTGGTGGATGCCCCACTCCTTATTGAAGTTGGCGTAGAATTCGAGCAGCTGGTTGCGGCGGAAGTTCGTCGTCCACGAATACTGTCCCCAGCCGCGGGCCTCGGTGTCGGTGTATGCCTGGAACGAGCCGGGGTTCACGCCGTCGTAGGTCTTGGCGCTCGATACGTCGAGGCCGAGGTTGAGGTTGAAGCGCAGCGCCTCGAAGCCGTGAACCTTATAGTCGATCTGGGCGTTGCCGATGAAACGCTTGGCACGCGCCGTATTGTCGCGGTCGTAGAGCTGCGAGAGCGGGCCTGCGCCCAGCAGGGTGTTGGGCGTGAAGTCCTCGCCGCGGCCCGATCCGTAGTTCCAGTATCCGTTGGTGGTCGTGTAGTCGATCGAACCGTCGTCGTTGCGGAAATAGGGGTCGATCGTGGGGTTGAAGAAGGCCGCCGAACCCACCACGCCGCCCGAGGCGTAGCGCTGCGACGTGATGACGCCCTTGGCGTTGAGGTTGACCGTGAGGTGCTTGTCGAAGAAGTTGGGCGAGAGGCTCAGGTCGAGCGTCCCGCGTTCGTATTTCGATGTTTCGAGCGTACCCTGCTGGTTGGTGTAGCCCACCGATGCGCGGTAGGGCATCCTATCGTTGATGTTGCCGATCAGGCTGACGTTGTGGTCATGCGAAATGGCGGTGCGGAAGACCAAGTCCTGCCAGTTGGTGTTCTTGTCGCCGAGCATCGACTGCACCTTGTCGCCCGTGGTCGTACCTGCGGGGTATACCTGGTCGATGTAGGTGCGGAACTCGCCGGGCGACATCACGGGCAGCTCGTCGGAGTTGGTCTGGACGCTCACGCTGCCGCTGTACGATACGCGGGGCGTGTTGCCGCGCCCCTTCTTGGTGGTGACGAGGATGACGCCGTTCGAGGCGCGCGAACCGTAGATGGCCGCCGCCGAAGCGTCCTTGAGCACGGTGAAGGATTCGATGTCGTTGGGGTTGATCGTCTCCAGCGGGTTGGCCATACCCTTGCCGCCGTCGACTGCGATGGGCACCCCGTCGATCACGATCAGCGGGTCGTTCGAGGCGTTGAGCGAAGCCGCACCGCGCACGCGGATGGTGGCGCTCGATCCGGGGCCTCCGTCGCCGGGGATGATATGCACGCCCGGAACCTTACCCTTGAGCATGTCCTGTGTGGAGACCACGGCGCCGCGGTTGAACTCTTCGGCCTTGATCGCCACGACCGAACCGGTCATGTCGTTCTTCTTGACCGTACCGTAGCCGATCACCACCACGTCGTCGATACCCATGGCATCCTCTTCGAGCGTGAGGTGCGCCAGCAGCGACGAACTGGCCACCAGGCTGACGGTCTTGTAACCGACATAGCTGACCTCGATGACCGACTCGGGGCCGGCGGCGCGGATGGCATAGTCGCCGTCGATGCCCGTCGAGACACCGTTGGTCGTGCCCTTTTCGACGACGGTAGCGCCCAGGATCGGCATCCCGGACTTGTCGACAACTACGCCTTTTACCTCATAACCAGCGTTTTGCGCCAGCGTGAGGGGGGGGGTAAATTGACATATGAGCAAGATACCCGCACACATAGTTAAAAATCGTTTCATAAGAATTTTGGTTAGTTTATAAGTTGATTTTATGGATTGTAGGTCATTGGGCCTTGTGTTCTTTGACCAGGAAGACCGACACGGCGGCCAGCAGCATGAATACCCCGGCGAGCGCCAGCATGTCGGCCGCATCGGAGGCGAAGCAGTACTTGACGATGGCACCGCCGGTCAGTCCGATGACGATCTGGGGGACGGTGATCGTGAAATTGAAGATACCCATGTATACGCCCATGCGGCGTGGCTCGACCGCGCGCGACAGGATGGCGTAGGGCATGGCGAGGATGCCCGCCCAGGCGATGCCGATCCCCACCATCGGGAGCATCAGCGCGTACTGGTCGTGCAGCAGGCACAACCCCGCGAAGCCCAGCGCCCCGGCGAGCAGGCAGGCAGCGTAGACGGGTTTGTTGCCGTAGCGCGCGGCGACGCGCCCGAGGAACAGGGCGGCGATGCAGGCGGGGATGGGGTAGGTGCCGTTGAGCACGCCGACCCATGTCTGCGTGGCGCCGGCCGAGAGCACTTCGCCCGTGGCATGGTCGGTGACTACACCCGTGATGGCGGGTTTGAGGTAAGTCCACATCAGGAAGAGCGCCGCCCACGAGAAGAACTGCGTGACGCCCAGCCGCACCATCACGCCGGGGACGTTGCGCATGAGGCCGACGAAGCTCATCGGTTTGGCGTCCTCCTCGGAGAGGTTGTTGTAGCGGGCGAACTCCCCGGGCGGATATTCCCGTGTCTTGAACGAGGTGACGAGCACCGTGAGCAGCAGGATCGCGCCCCCGGCATAGTAGGAGTAGGCGATGTGCGGCGAAACATGCCCCGGAGCGGCCTCGTCCGACACGCCGAGCCATGTCATGACGAGCGGCAGGATAGCGCCGACGACCGCACCGAGGTTTATCAGGAAGGTTTGTACCACGTAGCCCTGTGTCTTCTGCGAATCGTCGAGCATGTCGGCCACCAGCGCCCGGAAGGGCTGCATCGTGACGTTGAACGACAAATCCATGAACAGCAGGATGAAAGCCCCCATGGCGAGCGGAGCGAAGGCGAGCAGTTTGGGGCAGTTGGGCATGAGTACTAGCGCCAGCGTTGAGATCAGCGACCCGCCCAGGATGTAGGGTATGCGGCGGCCCCAGCGCGTCCAGGTGCCGTCGGAAAAAAGCCCCACGATGGGTTGAACGATCATGCCGGCCAGCGGTGCTGCTAGCCAGAAGTAGCTCAGGTGGCTGACATCTGCCCCCAGCGATTCGAAGATGCTCGACGTGTTGGAATTCTGGAGCGAATATCCGATCTGCACGCCGAGGAAGCCGAAGCTGAGGTTCCAAATCTGCCAAAATGAGAGTTTAGGCTTGGTCATTTCGGTTTTTCGGTTGGTTTTCAGGTTATACAAATTTTAATAAAAAAATCCGGACGGCGAACCGCAGGGCGACGAACGGAAGGTTCAGCCGGATGAACGGGCGGATTTTTGCGACGAACGGTAGCCCGCGGGGGACGATTTGGAATTTCCGCGGAAAAACACTACCTTTATTCGTAATAAACGAAACCCGTATATACTTTAATACAGCCTCAGTCAGCCTATATGCGATCGCTCAAAGTGTCCGGAATCATCCACCTGTTCGCCGTGCTCCATGCCGTGGTCGCCCTTTCGTGCCATCTGGCGGGGATCAACGACGAGTTGGTGCTGACGCTGCTGACGATCGTGCTGATCGTGCTGATCTGCCTAAAACGGGGCCTGAATGTGGAGTTCACCGCAGCCAGCGTGATCGTCGTCAATGTGATCGGCTACCTGCTGGGTACGGGTGGTGCGCAGCTGATCGAGCTGTTATTGCACGCCCCGCCCGTGGTGCATGCCGTTTCGACCTTCATCACCACCGAGATCCTGGGCTGGAGTATCGTGTGGTTTACCAAGTTGTTTCGCCGCGGCGACGACACGGCGAGCCGCTCCTCGGCTTGGACGCCCCGCATCGGGTTACTGCTGCTGGCCGTGGGGGTGATTTTCGTGCTGAGGCTGGCCTATGTCGAACTTTTCACCTCGCCCTCCTTTTCCACAGACCGCCTCTACCACATGGCCGACTTGCTGGTTTCGAACTCCGCGGCATTGATTATCCTGCTGTGCGTCAATATCATCTATGTCCGGCATACGCGCAGGCGTGAAACCCGACACGGCCCGATCGCCGAAATTGCGGCCTTCCTCCTGTTCGTGCTGCTCACGTCGGCCTGCGTGGCGCTTATTACGGGGCTGCACCTGCCGTTCGCCTTCGATCGCTCGTTCACCGCACGGGAGTTCCTGCAACTGTGGATCATCACGCTGCTGGTCGAGGTAATCCTCTATTCGGTCGTATTTATGGTTGATTACGCCCTGGTCGCACGTGCCGTGCTGCGTGCCGAGCGCGGTAAGGCGCACCAGGCGCAGTTCCGTTACATGAAACTCAAACAGCAGGTCAACCCCCATTTCCTGTTCAACTCGCTCAATATCCTCGACTGTCTGGTCTGCGAGCAGCGCACGGAGCAGGCCAGCGTCTACATCCATAAACTGGCGGGCATTTACCGTTACATGCTCCAGAACGAGGAGGAGACACTCGTGCGCCTGCGCGAGGAGATGGCCTTCGTGGGGATGTACGTCGACCTGTTACAGGTGCGTTTCCCCGAAGGGTTCCGCGTGGAGACCGACATTTCGGATGAGGCCATGAACCGCCATGTCCTGCCCTGCTCGGTGCAGTTGCTGATCGAAAACGCCATCAAGCATAACTCGGTGGGGGCCGACCGGCCGCTGGTGATCCGCATCGTCGCCGTGGCCGAGGCCGTGACGGTGTCGAACAACCTTCAGCTGAAGGTATCCGGCAACCCCTCGACCCGTGTGGGGCTGAACTACATCCGCCAGCAGTACCTCGACCTGTCGGGCATCCCGATCGGGATACGCCGTACCGATACCGAATATTGTGTCACCTTACCGTTGCTGTAATATGAACGTACTGATCGTAGAAGACGAAATGATGGCCCAGGCAAACCTGGCGCGAGCGCTGACCCAGCATTTTCCCGACGTACGGATCGTCGGGACGACCGGCTCGGTCAGGGAAACGGTGCTCTGGCTGCGCACGCCGGGGAACAGTGCCGATGTGATTTTCATGGACGTGGAACTCTCCGACGGGGATTGCTTCGAGATATTCCGCCAGGCGGACGTAACGGCGCGGGTCATCATGACCACCGCATATGACAATTACGCCGTGCGGGCGTTCGAGGTCAACAGCATCGACTACCTGCTCAAACCGATCGACCTCGCGGCGCTGCGGCGTGCCGTGGAACGTTGCCGTGTGCGGAGCGGGGGCATCGACCCCGACGTATTGCTGAACGCAATCCGCAGCCCGCGCGAATACAAACAGCGCTATGTCGTGCGTTTCAACGACCGGATCGTCCCGGTGCAGACCACCGACATCGCCTATTTCTACTCGGAAGAGAAAAACACCTACCTTGTCACGAACGACAACAACCGCTACATCATGGATCAGTCGCTCGACGTCCTTTCGGACGAACTGGATCCCGGGCGGTTTTTCCGCATATCGCGCAGCTGCATCATCGCCATGCCGGCGATCGTCAGCATCGTGAAATACCTGGGCAACCGGCTGAAGATCACGGCACGTCCGCGTCCGGAGTTCGAGATGGTGGTGAGCCGGTCGCGGGTCGACGACTTCCTGAAGTGGCTGGAGGGGAATGGCTGAGCCTTGGTCGCGACGGGCAGGTCTTCGGCCCCCCCCCTCCGTTTCCGGGTTTTGTCCTCCGGCCTTCCGGGTTACCGTTCCTGCGGCGGGCGGGGGCTCCGGTTCCGGCGGGAGAGGGGAGTTCCGCAGAGGAGTTCCTCTGGAATTTTCCGCCGAGGACTGAAAGTTCACTTTGAAGGATCATGCTGCGGGCGTTCCTCCGGAGGCGTCCTTCGAGGGCTTCGGTTGAGAGATCCCAGGAAGGGATTCCCGTGGAAGGTTTCCGCAGGGGCACCCGGGAGGATGGCGCGGCGGCATGATAAAAGGGGCGCTCCGGAAATTCCGGGGCGCCCCTTATTTTTGCGGCCGGGGTCGGCGCTGCCGCAGTCTGCCCGTCAGCGGCGCCCGCTGCAGGCGATCATGTCGTGCAGCGACTCGTTGAAAGTCTCCTTGTGCAGCAGTTCCTCGAGCGGGAGGTGCATTCGGTAACGCCAGTAGTATCGGGCGACGGCCGGGACGTTGATGCGTTCCTTGGCCGGGTCGGGGTAGCGCAGTTCCCCGTCGGTCGAGAACCAGTCCTGCAACGGCAGGATGGTGAGCATCGCCGGGGAATTGAGGTGCATGTCGAGGATGCGCCGGCATATCCACGGCTCGCAGAAATAGGGAACGTCGCCCCCGATGCCGAGTGCTTCGTGGTAGAAGCGCGCCGTGAGTTCGCGGTCTTCCTCCCACCATGCCCGCAGCGGGTTCATGTCGTGCGTCGAAGTGGTGCAGACCGAGAAATAGGGGTAGTGCGCCGGGTCGGCGAAGAGTTCCCCCGGCGTCTTGGGCATGCGCTGGATTTCGAGCGAGAGGATTTGCAGTTCGTGCATCGTCTCGGGGACGCTGTCGGGAATCATGCCCAGGTCTTCGCCGCAGGTCAGCATCTCGGTCGCCGAGAGGAGCACCGGGAGCTTGCGCAGGGCGGATTCCTGCCAGAAACGGTTGTGCCGGTGGTAGAAGAAGTCGGTATAGAGCCGGTCGAAAGCTGCACGGCGCTCTCCGTCGAGCCGGCGGTAGGCGTGCGTCGAGTGGGGGGCGATGCGGGGGTGGAAATAGCCCTTGCGGCGCGGGTCTTCGATGAAGAGCACGTCGTCGAGCAATGCCATGAGCCCTTCCCGCAGCCGGGTCTGGCGTTCGTCGTCGCCCGGGAAGCGGGCTGCGACCTTGCGCTGGGTGGCATAGGCGGGCAGTAACCGCCCCTCCTTCATGCAGGTGGCGCGGACTTCGCCGGCCAGGTCGCCGAACAGTTCCCCGAGCATGTGTTCGTCGGGCGCCGGGGTGGTGTAGCGTCCGTCCTGCGTGTCGAAGCCCATGCCGCGCAGTTCATCTGCGGAATAGGGCAGGGCGGGGTTGAAATAGCCCAGCAACCCGTGTACGGCATGCGTGGGAATCTCCCAGATGCGGAAGAACCCGAGGATGTGGTCGATGCGGAAGGCGTCGAAGTATTCGGCCATCTTGGCCATGCGTGCCCGCCACCAGGCGTAGCCGTCGCGTGCCATGCGTGCCCAGTTGTAAGTCGGGAATCCCCAGTTCTGCCCGACGGCCGAGAATGCGTCGGGCGGAGCCCCGGCCTGCGAGTCCATGTGGAACAGGTGCGGGTAGAGCCATGCGTCGACGCTCGTGCGGCTGATGCCGATGGGCAGGTCGCCCTTGAGGACGATGCCGTGGTCGCGGGCGTAGGCGCAGACCTCGGACAACTGCGTATGCAGGTGGTATTGGACATAGCAGTGGAATGCGATGTCGCGGCTGTGGCTGCGGCAGTAGGCGTCGACGGTTTTGCGGTCATAGCGGGCGAAGCCGCCCCAGCGGGTGAAGTCGGGCGTGCCCGTTTCGTCGCGCAGCGTGCAGAAGGCGGCATAGGGGATGAGCCAGTGTCTATTGGCGGCGATGAAGTCCTTGTAGTCGCGGCGTGCCGCAGTGCGGGTTCCGTGGCGTTCGAACGCCCGGCGGAGCAGCCGCAGTTTGTGCCGGTTGACCCGTTCGTAGTCTATTTCGGGGAGTGCGTTCAGTTCGTTGCGCAGGGTGCGGTACTCGTCGTCCTCCACGACGCCCGCGGCCGGCAGCCGGATGAACTGCGGGTGCAGGGCGAAGGTCGAATTGGCGTTGTAGGGGTAGGAGTCTTCCCATGTACCGGTCATGGTGGTATCGTTGATCGGCAGTACCTGGATGACGCACTGCCCGGTGGCGGCCGCCCAGTCGATGAGCCGTTTCAGGTCGTAGAACTCACCGACGCCGAAATCCTCTTCCGTACGGAGCGAGAAGACCGGGATCGCCGTCCCGGCGCCCTGCCATCTGCGTTCGGGGAACCGCGGGTACGCCGCGGCGTCGAGGGCGTGTTCGCCGGCGCCGGGCAGTTCGCCCCAGGTGCGGTTGGCACCCTCCTCCCACAGGATGGGGGTGAGGGTCTTGCGGTCGGCGATCAGGAATTTGTATTCGAACCGGTGTGCGGTATGTAGCGTGAGTTCCCATTCCGGGAAGCGGCTGTCGTCCATCGGGACGATTCGTTTCCAGTCGCCCAGTTCACGGCCGCTGCCGGCGACGGCGAGCGTTTCGTCCGGCCGCAGGGTGGGCAGGATGACGCGCAGGGTGATGTTGCCGGCTGCTTTCTTCGGATTACCGGTTTTCCCGCGGCCGAAGATGCCCCGGGTGAATGCCGAGGAGTAGAACGGCGTGTCGGAGGGCATCTCCTGCCAGCGGTCGCGAATGCGCAGCGTACGCACCCCCTCCCGGGACGGGATCCGCAGCGTGTGCGGCCGCCATTCGCTGCGGATGCACACGCCCTCGCGCTCGACTTCGTAACGGTATTCTGCCGGCTGCGCCGCAGGGGCGTACCGCTCTACGGCGCAGGTCCAGACGCCGCCGTCGGCGTATTGCAGGGCGATGCGCCGCTTGCCGAGGCGGAGTACGAGCTGTTCGCCCCAGCGGGTACGGTATTCGATGCTGATCAGGAGTGTCATTCGTATATTCACTTTAATGATTATAACTTTGAGGAAATAAAGACATCAGAGCATGGAATAAGTCCGAAATTTCATTGGTCTACGAGACCGGGGACAATGTTCCGGCCCCATGCTGCCGTTTCCTGTTACAATCCAAATAAATCTGGATCAAAGTTTTCGGTTAAATTTGTTTTTATTTCATTTGCAATACATTGCGATTCTTGATGAGTTTCCCGGCCAAAGGTCAAGGCACAGCGTGTCTCCGCCGGCCTTCGATCGAGTCGGTGCGGAGTCACGATGTGCTTTGACCTTTGGCTCTTGCGAAAGCCGTGATTTCAGAACCCGTAAAAATCCTTCGGTAGACAGACTTTCCACAGCGGTCAGTATTCTGCCGCATGTTCCTGTATTAGTTTACAAAGGCCAGAGGAGCATTTTACATTAAGCGGACTCCAAAGCCGCACGCAATATGTAGTATTCTCTCTGGGAAAATCCGTTTACCGGAAGGGGTTGCTTATGACACGACACTATTGACATATTCGGTCTGGTGTTTCAACACGAAGTATAGTCTATTTACCAGTTTGCGGGCGACCTTTACGATGGCCTTGCTCTTGGGCATCCGCTTGCATTGTTCTGTATAAAACAGATTCATCGCGGGATCTTGGCGTATAGCCACCCATGCAGCCTCTATCAGATTACAGCGCATGACGGCGTGTTTTCGCACGGTAATGTCTCCTGTTCCGTCTTTCTCTCCGCTGCTATGGCACATCGGGATCATCCCGATATAGGCGGCCAGTTGTTCGGCATTGCGGAAACGGGTTATGTCGCATATCTCCGACAGAAACGCCATTCCCGTAGTCTGCCCGAACCCCGGAACGCTCATAATCAACCGCTGCGGTTCGCGGAATCGGTCCGCCTTGGCCAAGGCCCGTAAAGCCCGTGTCATCTCCAACTTCTGACGGCGTAGTTCCTCCAGATGCCGGAGCTGAATGTCGAGGGCCTGACGATCGCTCGGAGTGAGTGTCTCAACCTCTTTCAGCCATGCGAAAAAGCGTTTCGATCAGTTGGAGAAAGGTTCGAGGAACTCCTGCGGAATCCCGATGCCTAAACACCGTAACTGGGACTTGATCCGGTTCTTCTGACGGGTCGTGTCTTTGGTGATCGAGTTCTTCAATCTTATCAAGGAACGCATTTCCAACGATACACTGTCCGGCGTATAAATGCCTTTCAGTTCGTTGGCTCTTAAACTCCGCGCCAGCTTGCCGCTGTCCACGGCGTCACTCTTACGCAGCTTTTCGCTGCTCTTGGTCGGTACGTCGGCCGGGTTGACCACGATGTTGTCGATCCCCAATGCCGTCAGGCGTTCGTGTATCCAGAATCCGCAAAAGCCCGCTTCGTACACCGAATGATACTCGGCTCCCGGATAAACTCCTCGTCAGAAATCCGTGCAACGCTTCCGGGGCCGGATTTTGACTGAATTTCTTCAGTACAGAGGTCGCGGACAAGACCGTTACCGACCAACTCTTCAAATGGACGTCGATTCCTACATAAATCTTTTGTCCTTTGAAATAATTTCATTTCTTCGTTCTCTCATGGCTATCGTCGTTTTAGTTAGTAAAGGTCTCGCAACTTTAATCTAACCAAAATCTCGATAGCTTTTTCATCTATCCGCTTTCATCGCAGTCAACTCTGATTGTAAACATAGGGATTACATCAGAATCTGGATAGTTCGTCGTTTGTTTGGAATCGGTTTATACAAAATTACAAAAATAATCTGGTTTTGTCTTTCTGGCAGGGAAAAATCAGAGCCCTTCTCCATGAAATTGCGGACACGATGCGGACACGGAAAAAGAAAAATCCCCTCAGAGTTTCCTCTAACGGGATTTTTTGTGCCCAGGACAGGAATCGAACCTGCACGCCTTGCGGCACACGCACCTGAAACGTGCGCGTCTACCTATTCCGCCACCTGGGCATTTTTACCGGTGTTTTCCGGAATTGCGGTGTGCAAAAGTAATACTTTTTTCTGAATCCGCAACACTTCTGCGCCAAAATTTTTGAAAAAAATCTATCTGTTGAAAAAACGATATTGAAACAGAAGCAGATAGACGACGGCTACCGAAATGTAGGCATCGGCCAGATTGAAGATCGCGCCGAAGAAATAGTTGTTGCCGTCGACCAGAAAGCGCAGCAGGCGCGGTACGTTGTTCCACTGGAACAGCGGGAAATAGAACATGTCGACGACTTTTCCCATCATGAATCCGGCGTAGTGCCCCCCGAAATGGGCCACGGTGTAGGGGGTCGATTCGGAGAAGATCAGCCCGTAGAAGGCGCTGTCGATGATGTTGCCGAGTGCCCCGGCAAAGATCAGAGCCAGTCCGACGATGACGCCTTTGGGGGTCCCTTCGCGCTTGCGGGACAGGTGGAAGATCAGCCAGCCGATGAATCCGACCATGGCGATGCGCAGCAGTCCGAGCAGCAGCTTGCCCCAGTCGAACCCGCCGCCCGAGGCGATGTGCATGCCGAAGGCGGCGCCGTTGTTTTCGATGAACCGGAGCTGGAACCAGTCGGGAAAGACCGTGATTGCTTCGCCCAGCTGCAGGTGGGTCTTGATCCAGATCTTGAGAATCTGATCGGCGACGAGCAGCAGTACGATGAGCAGGGATATCTTTTTCAGATTCATGTTTTGGTGTTATTTGCGGCAAAAATAGTAAAAAATCTCTTTTCGCGGGGCTTTGTGGCGTTTTTCCGGTCTGGATGTTTTGATTTTTGCGGAAAAAACATACCTTTGAAACCTTGCTTGAACCTTTTTATGGAATCGGTTATGAAGAGAGTGTTGCTTGTTTGCTGCCTGCTGACGGTAGCCGCTTGTACGAAAGAGTCGATGGATCGCTCCGCGACCGAAACGCGGATTGTGGGTAGTCCGGCTCCCGAGATCGCCCTGCAGGGGACCCTTTCGGTCAAGCTCACCCCCGAGATGGCCCGGCGTGTGGCTGAAGCCCAGAGTCAGCTTCCCACTACGCGGAGCGGCTGTGCGACCCGTTCGGGAGTTGGCGAGATGGATGATCTGCTTGCTGCGATCGGTGCCGAACGTTTCCAGCGCGTGGTCGACTACAATCCCGCCTGGGAGGCGATTTACGATCGTACGGGGATGAACCGCTGGTATCGGATCTCGTTCGACAAGCAGGAGGATCTCTCCGAGGTCGGGCGTCGGTTTGCCGATCTGCCGGGAGTCGCGGTGGTGGAGTATGAGGTCCACCCGAGCCACATCCGGCCGATGAGTGTCGGCCCGGCCACTCCGGCTCACTTGGCCGCTCTTCCCGAAAGAGGCGATACGCGTGCATCCGTATCGATGAATGATCCGATGCTCGAGTTTCAGTGGCACTACGCGAACGGAGGCCCGAATCAGTACTTCTCTTCGCCGCGTACCGGTGCGGACATCGACCTGACGGATGCGTGGGACCTTTGCACGGGCAACGAGGAGATTATCGTCGCCGTGATCGATGAACCGGTGCAGACCAATCATCCCGATCTGCAGGCCAATATCTGGTCCAATCCCTCCAATCCGCAGGAGCACGGCTACAACTTCTGGGACAACAAGGCCGAACTCGACTGGAAAACGGCCACTCAGGAGGACGGACAGTGGGTCTATGCCGACCACGGAACCCATGTGGCCGGTATCATTGCCGCGGTGAACAACAACAGCCGCGGCGTCTGCGGCATCGCCGGCGGACGCAGCGGACGAGGCGGTGTGAAGATCATGTCGTGTCAGATCCTGGGCTACAGCGATGGCGACGAGACGAACAATCCCATCGTCAAGGCTTTCGAGTACGCCTGGACGCACGGGGCCATTATCGCTCAGAACAGCTGGGGCTACGATTTCGGGAATGTTCCGCCCGCTGAGGCGGCCCGCGAGTGGCAGAACGATTACGGGGTGGTCCGCGATGCGATCGATACCTTCATCGAAGGTGCCGGATCCCAGAATCCCAATTCGCCGCTTCAGGGAGGGCTGGTCCTCTTCGCGGCGGGAAACGACGGTGACAGGATCGGTGACGTGGAGACCTATCCGGCCTCCTATGGTCCGGTGATTGCCGTGGGGGCGATGGATTGGGCCTTCCGTCCGGCCTACTATACCGATTACGGAACCTGGGTCGACATTACGGCTCCGGGCGGCGATGTCTATGTCGAATCGTCGGGCAATTATCTCGATGCGGAGGTTCTGAGTACGATCTTGCATGATGATACGATGAATTTCCGCGACGGCCGCAAGAGTGATCCCTATTGGTACGGCTACGGATTCATGCAGGGAACCTCGATGGCCTGTCCGCACGTATCAGGCGTGGCGGCCTTGGGGCTCTCCTACGCGGCGGAGCTGGGTCGGAAATACACCGTCGATGAATTCAAGGCGCTGCTTTTGAGTTCGGTCTACGGAATCGACTCCTATTTCACGGGCCGCAAGACCGGCATCACGGTTCCGGACCTTTCGGCCTATCGCGGGAAGATGGGCGGCGGATGTGTCGATGCCCTCAAGATGTTGCTGGCCGTGCGGGGAACTCAGGCCGTCTATCTGCCGGTAGGGGAGTCGACGACGGTCGACTTTGCCCGTTTCTTCGGCGGCAGCGGCAGCCGTGTGACGATCGGATCGGCCAAACTGGAGGACCCCGGCAAACTGGGAATGGATGATGCCACGCTGTCGGTCAGCGGAACCCGGATCACGTTCCGGAGTTCCCGTCCGGGCATTTCCATGCTTCGGATTACGGCGACGGCCGGTGATACGACCTTTGCACGGGAATTCGCACTGGTGTCGCGGGCCGGTCTGGCCGGAAACGGAGGCTGGATGTGATCCGCCGGGCCGTCGTCCGGCTTCGGCAAGGGCAATTCTGCTATATATATTTAGGTATGCAGGCGAAATAGTAAGATTTTTGAAAAAAAGAATCGGAAATATTTGCAGATCCCGAAAAAGTCACTACCTTTGCATCCGCATTTGAGAAATCAACGGTTCTTACAAATAAGTCGAGAGTTTACAATAAAGGAGCTTGAGATGGTTTTGTTGCTGTATTTCAGCAGGATGCAAGGTTCTGAAAAAGGTTTTCAACGTGGATACGCAGGATGGCTGTCCGTAGGTCTCGCCGTAGAATCGCGATGAGCGGTTCGAAAAAAAATCTTCGAAAAAGATTTGCGAGATTCAAAAACAGTTCTTAACTTTGCAATCCCTTTCGCACCGATTCTTCGGAATGGTTCGAAAATAAATCTTGAAAAAGATTTGCAGGATTCAAAAATAGTTTCTATCTTTGCAATCCCTTTCGCAGCCAAAATGCGAAACCTTTTTAGAGTGGTTCTTTGAATTACTGGTTATATTTTGAGAGCAAAATTGTAGTATTTATCTGTCAATTTCCTTTAAAGGAAACGAATAGTCAGGACTCTAACGAAACATTTATATTTTATACAATGGAGAGTTTGATCCTGGCTCAGGATGAACGCTAGCGGCAGGCCTAACACATGCAAGTCGAGGGGCAGCGGGGTTGAAGCTTGCTTCAACTGCCGGCGACCGGCGCACGGGTGCGTAACGCGTATGCAACCTACCCAGAACAGGGGGATAACACTGAGAAATTGGTACTAATACCCCATAATATATAGGAAGGCATCTTCCGATGTTGAAAACTCCGGTGGTTTTGGATGGGCATGCGTTGTATTAGCTAGTTGGTGAGGTAACGGCTCACCAAGGCGACGATACATAGGGGGACTGAGAGGTTAACCCCCCA
>OLWA01000578.1_pt1 | contig 45394 bp, 29 predicted proteins | sample 1673251 | NCBI WGS metagenome assembly OLWA01 (sample SAMEA3178937, study PRJEB25190) | human gut metagenome | biome: human gut; feature: human-associated habitat; material: faeces | place: Austria | collected 2013 | reverse complement strand
TTTCCACTTTCGAGTTACAAACGGTCAACGGGCTGAGGTAAAGCGGGCCTGCACCACGAAGGAATATCCCTGCTTTCCGCGTCCGCTTCTTCACAAAGAAGCTTTCTAATCTACAAGCGTATCACCCCAACAACCACAAATTTGTGCAAATCAAATAAAAACTCCTTGCAAAGTTTCTGAATGAATGAGATAATTAATACAAACTATGTAAATGGATTGTTACTTTTAAGGCAAAACCATACAATATCCTATCTAAAAGGAAGGGGAAAGAGGAAGAATGAAATTAAAGACAGTAAAGCGTATGAATGCGTGCGTTTTATCTGCTGCCATGGTTTTGAGTGGTGTTACAATCATTCCACCGGCCACAGTAAGTGCTGCGGCAAATAATGAGATCAATTATGCATTAAGTGGAACGGCAACCGTCAGTGATCAGGAGACGAATTACTGGGGAGCAGATAAGGCGATCGACGGAATCGTCAACAGAGATGCTGCAAAGGCAGATCAGTCGAGATGGGCAACGAATCAGAGTACAAGTCAGGCGGCAAGGACGCTGACGGTGAATCTCGGTACACAGAAGACATTTGATCATTTTGTGATCGAATGGGAAAGAACGAATATTACGAACTTCAAGATTTCTGTATGTGATACAGAAGATGGAGAATACCGGGATGTTTACGTAAAAAATGACGGAGAAAATATTACATCAGTTACGAGTGATATCCAGTTGGATGAGGCTGTGACGGCTCAGTACGTAAAGCTGACAGTCAATGGTTATACAGTAAATCCGGGAAGCTGGCAGTCAGTATCCCTGTATGAGTTTGAGATCCTTGGAGAAGCAGAGAATTTGAGTACCGCTGCAACTGCAACAGCAGACGGAAGTGAGACAACCGGAACAGATGCCTCCAAGGCAGTTGACGGCGATGATACGACCCGCTGGGCAAGTCCGGCGGCAACAGGATCACACTGGCTGAAGCTGGATTATGGCAGCGAGAAGACGATCAGAACAGCAAAGATCCATTGGGAGAGAAAGAATGCGACTGCCTACCGGATCGAGAAGTCTTCCGACGGAGAGAACTGGGAGACGGTAAAAGCATTTACGGCAAGTCCTTCAGATTATAGAGAGACGATCGTATTTGATGAAGCAGTAACGACAAGATATCTGAGATTATATATTGAATCCTTTGATCAGGCGGGAGCACCGGAGGGAAGTGCTTCTGTAAGCTGGCCGACCGTTTCAGTCTATGAGTTTGAAACTTATGAGGCAGAGCTTGCTACGACAGAGCCGGAGAGAACTCCGAAAGAAGTTGCAGACGGCCTGGAAGTTCCTTCCAGTATTGATGGAGCATCAGGAAAGCTGGCAATGCCGGAAGTTCCTGAAGGATATGAGATCAGTTTTGTCGGTGCAGATTATGAGCAGATCGTAGACAGGGATCTGACAGTTTATCAGCCGCTTGTTACAAAGACTGTGAAGATGAACTTCAATGTAAAGAAAGCCGGTGACGACAGTACGGCAGTAGATTCCAAAGAATATACTATGACTGTAACCGGAAAGTATACGGCAGAAGACGGAGATAATGCAAAGCCGAACGTAATCCCGGAACTGGCAGAATGGAAAGGTGCAAAGGGTGGTTCCTTTGAGATCAGTGATTCCAGCCGTATCGTTGTAGCAACAAAGGATAAGGCAGAATTATCTGCAATGGCTGAAGAATTTAAGAACGATTATAAAGAGATCACGGGAAAATCCATCGAGATTGTTTATGCGGATCAGGCATCAGCAGGAGACTTCTTCTTTACACTTGAGGCAGCCGGAAATGGGCTGAAAGAAGAAGGATATTCCATGAATGTAATGGATAAAGTGGAAGTGAAGGCAGAGCAGAAAGCAGGAGCTTACTGGTCTACAAGAACAATCCTTCAGATCCTGAAGCAGAATGGTACGACAATCCCGAAGGGCGAATGCAGGGATTATCCAAAGTATGAAGTCAGAGGCTTTATGCTGGATGTAGGAAGAAGACCGTTTGAAAGCGAGACACTTCAGGAAGTTGCAAAGACAATGCTGTGGTATAAGATGAATGACCTGCAGCTTCATCTGAACGATAACTATATTTTCCTTGAAAATTATTCAACCTCAGAGGGTGCAATGTCAGCTTATGAGGGATTCCGTATGGAGTCTGATGTCAAAGAGGGTGGATTGAATCAGGCAGACCTGACCAGTGACGATATGTATTATACCAAGGCTGAGATGAAGTCCATGATCCAGAATTACCGGAAGTTAGGACTGGATATTATCCCGGAATTTGATACTCCTGCACATTCTCTGTCATTTACAAAGGTAAGACCGGATCTCAGATTCGGAACGACAGGACGCCAGAATGATCATTTCAACCTCAGCACGAAGTACGATGAGTCACTGGCATTTATTGAGAGCATCTGGGATGAGTATATTAAGGGTGATGATCCGGTATTTGACCAGGATACTACAGTGAATATCGGAACAGATGAGTATGATGGACAGTATACAGAGCAGTTCCGTAAGTTTACAGATGACCTTCTGGCTTATATCCAGGATAATGGAAATACCGTTCGTCTGTGGGGAAGTCTTACAGCAAGAAACGGAAGCACATCTGTAAGAAGTGAAGGTGTTCAGATGAACATCTGGAACGATGGATGGGCAAATCCGAAATCCATGTATCAGCAGGGTTATGATCTGATCGATATGAATGACGGAAGTGTATATATCGTACCGGCAGCAGGATATTACGCTGATTATCTGAGCCGCAAGTCCATGTATAATTATGATCCGGCTACACGTATGGGTGTTCCGTCAGGTTCTGAACAGACACTGGGAGGAGCTTATGCGATCTGGAACGATATGGTTGATCAGAGAGCGAACGGACTGACTGAGATGGAGATCTATGATCGCTTCGATGATGCTGCACCGTATTATGCGGCTGCATTGTGGGGCAAATCAGGAGAAGTTTCTTTTACAACAGCACAGCAGACGAGCGAGAATGTGGGTGAAGCTCCAGGAGTCAATGCATATGATAAAGTAGACAGTGAGACAGATGAGATTCTTTCCTATGATTTTGAGGATGGACTTTCAGATAAGAGTGCAAATGAATATGATGCAGAGAACGGAAAGAATGCGGAAGTGAAGGATGGAGAACTTGTTCTGAAGGGCGGAGAAAGCTATATCTCTACTCCATTGGATAAAGTTGGACCTGAGAAAGAACTGAGCTTTGATATCACACTGACTCAGCCGGCAGAACCGGGACAGATTCTCTTTGAAGCTGAGAAGGACGAAGATCATGAAGCCTACAGTACTCATAATATCCGCATTATGGAAGATGGAACACTTGGATTTACAAGAGAAGGATATGACTATTCCTTTGGATATAAACTTCCTGTTAATCAGAAGATGACATTAAAGATCCGTACAAAGAACGGAAGTACTGTCCTGATTGCAGATGGAAAAGAGTATAAAGCAACCGGAAGTTTTACATATGAAGGCGATGTGAAGAAGACCGGTATTACAAGCTCTACACTTTCTCTGCCACTGACAAGGATTGGTTCTGATACAAATGCGGTACATGCCATCATTGATAATGTAAATCTTTCTTCTACGATGTCAGATGGGGAATCTTCACCGATTGATCCATCCGGATTTACAGTGACATCAGATAATCAGAACAGTGACGGACCAATCAGTGCAGCATTTGACAATGATCGGTCAACGATCTGGCATACGCAGTACTCTCCGAGTAAGAAAGCACTGCCGGCAACGATCACGATTGATATGGGACAGTCCTATGATGTGAACGGATTCTATTATCTGCCGAGACCGACGGGAAATAACGGATATATCCTGAAATATTCTCTGTATTATGAGGATGCGGATGAAAACTGGACAGCTCTTGTAGAGAATGGAACGTGGGAAAGCACAGGTACAGAAAAAACGGTAAACTTTACACCGGTTCAGACATCCAAGATCAAGCTGGTTGTATCAGAAGGACAGAATGGTTTCGGTAGTGCAGCAGAATTCAGAGTGCTTACAGGAACGCAGGATCTTACAAAGACACAACTCCGTATGAGTACTTATGTAGAAGGAGAAGGTACAGCGACTGTTTCTAAAGAAAAGATCGAACAGGGAGAAGAAGTTACCTTTACTGCAACAGCAAAGAAAGGTGCTACATTTACCGGATGGTATGATGTCCTTGGAACAAAGGTAAGTGATGAAGCCGTTTATACAGTAACTCCGGAAGAGAACCTGACCCTGATCGCAAAATTTGAAAAAGGAAGCGAGCCGGATCAGCCGGACAAACCTTCAGCACCGGAGAATGTAGTGACAGGTGAAATTACGAAAAATTCCGTTGAAGTGAAATGGGATGGACCGGCAAGCACAGCAGGACTGGCAGGTTACAAGATCTATGTAAATGGAAAAGAATACGTGACGTATATCCCGGCAGATGCTACAGGATATACGATAGAAGGTCTTGAAGCCGGTAAGACTTATCAGATCGAAGTTGTTGCCGTAGGCGATGATGAGAATGCAACAGAGTATGCAGCCGCAGAACTGAGTGTAACAACAAAGAGTGAAAATAATGGTAACGGCGGCGATAACGGAAATACCGGAGACAACGGTAATAATGGCAATAACGGAAATGCCGGTGTAAATAATCCGACTAAGGATCAGAATCATAATGCCGGAACAACAAATAAGAAGCAAAATGCAGCAGCCAAGACAGGCGACAGCACAAATATGGCAGTATTTGTATTCATGCTTGGTGGTTCGCTGGCAGCCGGAACGGTTGTCTTCAGAAGGAAAAGAAGATAAGCGGTTTTCCATATGAAAGTTTAAGAGAGAAGAGTCTGTTGGATGAAAATCCAGCGGACTTTTCTTTTTTAATAAAATTCTAAGATTTTGACACTCTGGTTTTAAAAAATGACCGATATCATGTATACTAAAAGGGAGGTGATTGAAATGTATAATATATTAGTTTGTGATGATGATAAAGAAATTGTAGAGGCAATAGATATTTATCTGTCCCAGGAGGGATATCATATCCTGAAGGCATATGATGGAGTTGAGGCATTGAATATTCTGGAGAAAGAGAAAGTAAATCTTCTGATCCTTGATGTGATGATGCCAAAGCTGGATGGAATCAGGGCAACTCTGAAGATCAGGGAGACGAACAGTGTACCGATCATTATTCTTTCTGCAAAGTCAGAAGATTCAGATAAGATACTCGGACTGAATATCGGGGCGGATGATTATGTCACAAAGCCGTTCAATCCGTTAGAACTGGTAGCAAGGGTCAAGTCTCAACTGCGTCGCTATAATGAGCTTGGTGGAACATCCCAGGAACAAAAGGAAAAAGTGTATGAAGTTGGCGGACTCAGGATCAATGATGATCTGAAAGAAGTGACGGTGGACGGAGAGTTAGTGAAGCTTACGCCGATTGAATATAATATTCTCTTGTTATTACTGAAAAATCAGGGACGGGTTTTTTCTATTAATCAGATTTATGAGTCGATTTGGAATGAAGAGGCGATTGGTGCGGATAATACAGTTGCGGTCCATATCCGCCATATTCGTGAAAAAATCGAGATCAATCCGAAAGATCCAAGATATCTGAAAGTAGTATGGGGCGTAGGCTATAAAATTGATAAAGGCTGAAAGGACGAAATATGAATAAGTGGTACAGAAAGACAGGTGTAAAGGCGATCGTTCTTATTGTGGCGATTCTCAGCGGTGCAATGCTGATAACGAATCTGTTGTCTCTTATGAATCTTGCAGGAAGCACAGATCTGCCGTCCTTATGGACGATGAGCCAACAGCCATTTGAGGAATCGCAGGAATTTAATTACATGGTTGAAAATTACATGGATGATGTCCTTACGCAGATCCGGCTGGAAAATCTTTTTGAGACAGATGGGATGATGAACCGGAACAAAGAGATCGACGTAATGGAGTACAGCAAGAATGATACTGCCAACGGAGAAAATGTTTCGGGTATTGCGTATTCACTGGAGGAACTGATCAACTGGGGAGAAGATTTTGACAGTGCAGAGAGCGATAATTATGCGAAGAACAGTGTGATCGTATGTCAGAAGCCTGAAGGGACATATGAGTATTACTATACGAGTGATTTCATGACACGGGTAGAGTCGGGAGTATTTGATATTATCATGCAGGATGGGAGTGATGTTGACGGATTTCTGCAGGAACTTCAGAACGGTAAGTATACATCTTCAGGCTTTTATAATTTTGATATTGTGGACATGGAAGGAAATATCCTGTACACAGACTGCTGGAATTTTGGAAGTGCATTAATCGAAAAATATGCACCGCAGGGAGCAGAAAACCTTTTGCAGGTAGTGAATAACAGTCCGCGTCTGAATGGCAAACTGTCCGTCATTTATGATGATCTTGCGTATACTTTGGGGAATATTTACTCAGATTATCAGAATTATCAGATGGGATTTGAACATTTAGAGGAAGGCAATACAAACTTTACTTACATTTATGCGAATAATGACACGAAAAAGGTAGTGACGAATAAGACTTCTTACGAGAACTATGCAGAGCTGGAGAAAAATGTCCAGAATCTGATCTCGGAGAAAGATGTTAAATATATGGTCATTTATCCAAAGCTAAAAGATTTTAACAGTAATATGAATGTATCGAAATCGGATAAATGGGAAAAACTCCGCAGTTACAGCAGTGAAAAGAAATGGAACAGCGTATTTGCGGTTGCGGTGGATACAACTTATACGATCCAGGATCAGTTTTATCAGAATAAGGTAGCTTATGATAATAATATCCCGTATTTTAAAGGAACAACATGGCTGTTGGTTCTGAGCATTATCCTGTTCCTTGGGGCAACAATCTGGCTGACACTGGAGGCAGGAAGAACTGCGGAAGATGAAGAACTGCACCTGAACGGTTTTGATCATTGGAAGACAGAGATTGCAGCGGTGCTGATCGTACTGATATGGATCGTTGGTTCTTATATCGGGATTCATTTTTGGAATGGAAATATCTATACGATGATCAATGATATTCCGACTTATCTGAAGGATGGAGGTACTTATTTTGAGTATTATTATGCTCGTGGAATGGATGTTTCTTCAGCATATATGTCAGCAAGTTTATATCTTCCGTCATTGAGTATTGCAGAGCTGGCAGAAATTTATTTTTATGGAGTATTTACACTGGGCTGCTTCTTTATGGGATACGTGAGTCTGATCAAGCGGATCAAGGGACGAAACCTGTGGAAGAACAGTCTGTTGAGAGTGATTGTGCGGTTCATCTATAAAATATATGATAACCGGAAGAAGACGACAAAGACAGTGCTTCTGTTATGTGGATTTTTCCTTGTACAGGGAATTGCAGTGCTGTTCAGGAATGGGGTTACAATGCTTCTGGTGTTACTGGCAGACGTGGGTGTATTTTATGTTGTCCTGAACGGTTTATTACTCAAGGAGAAACTGAAAAAAGGTATTGAAGAAATTGCATTGGGAAATATGGAATATCAGATCCCGCTGCAAGGCTTAAGAGGTGAGAACTTAAAGCTGGCAGAGATGATCAATGGAATTGCCAACGGATTCCATATGGCCGTAGAAGAGGCAATGAAAAATGAGCGTCTTAAGACGGATCTGATCACGAATGTATCACATGATATCAAGACACCGTTGACTTCGATCATTAATTATGTAGCGATCCTGAAGCAGTCGGATATTGCAGATCCAAAGATCCAGGGCTATCTGGATATACTGGAGGCGAAAGCACAGAGGCTGAAGACACTGACGGAAGACGTTGTTGAGGCATCCAAGGTAAGCAGTGGGAATATTTCTCTGGAGTATATGGATGTAGATCTTGTGGAGATGATCCAGCAGACGGAAGGTGAGATGGCTGAGAAGTTTGAGGCAAGGAATCTGAAAATGATCGTCAATCTGCCGGCAGAACCTGCGGTTGTTCATGTAGACGGGCGAAGAATGTGGAGAGTTCTGGAGAATATTTTCGGAAATGCAGCCAAGTATGCCATGCCGGGAACAAGGGTATACGCGGATCTGAAGCTGGAAGAAGATACGGTGGATCTGTCTTTGAAAAATGTTTCTGAACATCAGTTGAACATTTCGGCAGATGAACTGACCGAACGGTTTATCCGTGGAGATCTTTCAAGAAGTTCTGAAGGAAGCGGACTTGGACTGTCGATCGCACAGAGCCTGACAACGATGCAGGGCGGAACTTTCAACCTGTATCTGGATGGAGATTTGTTCCGGGTAAATATCCGGTTCCCGAGAGTGAAAAAGCAGTAGAAAGAAGAGAAAGCAAAAAGATTGAATTGACATTTTTGAGGCGGTGTGCTACGCTTTCTAAGGATTGCGAAAAGCAGAATAGCGTAGAAAAGCAAGGATGGAGAGAGTAGCCTGATTACCGTTTTACAGAGAGATCCCCGGGAGAACTTAAGAAAGTTCTGTTGGCTGAGAGGGGATGAACAGGAGGCAGGGGAAGATGGCTCCTGAGCAGTGCAGATGAGCTTTCAGGTAAGTCTGCAAAGGGTTCGCCCTTTACAGCGTAGGAGTGGCAGCAGAGGGATGCAGGTCACTCACGGAGGTTTTCACTGTGAAGTGGGAACGAAGAGAAGTGGTAACGCGGTGAAACAGAACCGTCTTCTTGAGGATGAAAGTCTTCAGGGAGACGGTATTTTTTTTAAAAGGAGGCAGACAATTATGTCAGAAAAACCAAAATATTATATTACAACAGCGATCGCCTATACATCCGGCAAGCCGCATATTGGTAATACTTATGAGATCGTACTGGCAGATGCGATCGCACGTTATAAGAGAAGTCAGGGATATGACGTATTTTTCCAGACGGGAACAGATGAGCATGGGCAGAAGATCGAGCTGAAGGCAGAAGAAGCAGGAATTACACCAAAGGAATTTGTTGATAAGGTATCAGGAGAGATCAAGAGAATCTGGGATCTGATGGATACTTCTTATGACAAGTTTATCCGTACAACAGATGAGGATCATGAAAAGCAGGTAAAGAAGATCTTTAAGAAACTTTATGATAAAGGAGATATTTATAAAGGACACTATGAGGGAATGTATTGTACTCCATGTGAGTCATTCTTTACAGAGTCCCAGCTCGTAGACGGAAAATGTCCGGATTGTGGACGTCCGGTGCAGCCGGCAAAGGAAGAGGCGTATTTCTTTAAAATGAGCAAATATGCGGATCGTCTGATCGAGCATATCAATACGCATCCGGAGTTTATCCAGCCGGTATCCCGTAAGAATGAGATGATGAATAACTTCCTTCTCCCGGGACTGCAGGATCTGTGTGTATCAAGAACATCATTTAAGTGGGGAATCCCGGTTGATTTTGATCCAAAGCATGTTGTGTATGTATGGCTGGATGCTCTGACAAACTATATTACAGGAATCGGATATGATGCAGAGGGAAATAGTACTGAGCAGTTTAACAAACTCTGGCCTGCAGACCTTCACCTGATCGGAAAAGATATCATCCGTTTCCATACGATCTACTGGCCGATCTTCCTGATGGCACTGGATCTTCCACTTCCAAAGCAGGTATTTGGACATCCGTGGCTGCTTCAGGGAGACGGAAAGATGAGCAAGTCTAAAGGAAATGTGCTTTATGCGGATGAGCTGGTTGATTTCTTTGGAGTGGATGCGGTTCGTTACTTTGTACTCCATGAGATGCCGTTTGAGAACGATGGAGTGATTTCCTGGGAGCTGATGGTAGAGCGTCTGAACTCAGATCTTGCCAATACGCTTGGAAACCTTGTAAACCGTACGATTTCCATGACAAATAAGTATTTTGGCGGAACAGTGACAGATACAGGCGTGGCAGAAGAAGTGGATGCTGACCTGAAGGCAGTCGTAGAGAATACTGCAAAGGCAGTAGATGAAAAGATGAAAGATCTGCGTGTGGCAGATGCGATCACAGAAATCTTCAATCTGTTTAAACGCTGCAACAAATATATTGATGAGACTACACCATGGGTACTTGGAAAAGATGAGTCAAAGAAAGATCGTCTGTCTACTGTATTATGGAATCTGATCCAGGGTATTTCAGAGGGTGCAAGACTTCTTGAGCCATATATGCCATCTACAAGCAAAAAGATCCTTGAGCAGCTTGGAAATGGTCATGTGACAGAAAAACCGGAAATTCTGTTCCAGAGAATGGATCTGGAAGAAGTTCTGAAAAAAGTAGAGGAACTTCATCCGAAAAAAGAAGAAAAGAAAGAAGAAGCAGTCATTGATCTTGAGCCAAAAGAAGAGATCACATTCGAGCAGTTTGGTGCAATGCAGTTCCAGGTAGGAGAGATCATCGCCTGCGAAGCAGTCAAAAAGTCGAAAAAACTTTTATGCTCCCAGGTAAAGATCGGAAGTCAGGTAAAGCAGATCGTATCAGGAATTAAGGCATATTATACGCCGGAAGAGATGGTAGGAAAGAAGGTTATGGTTCTCGTCAACCTGAAACCTGCGAAGCTTGCCGGAGTTCTTTCAGAGGGAATGTTGCTCTGTGCTGAAGATGCAGATGGAAATTTTGCACTGATGACACCGGAGAAAGAGATGCCTGCAGGTGCGGAAATTTGTTAATTTCAGGAATTAAATATGAAGAGTAAAAAAATTATTGCTGTGGTCGGCGGAAGTTTTCTGCTGGCTGCAGCCTTTCTATTAATATTGTGTATTAAATTTGTGAATATGAAAGAATCTTCCCCAACCGGAAAATACGCTGGGAAGACGGAAAAAGTGGAGCAGACTACAACCGATAAAAAGGAACAGAAGAAGCCTGACTGGGTAGAAGAAAAAATTTCCGGGATGACATTGGAAGAAAAAGTGGCTCAGTTATTTATCATTACGCCGGAAGCATTGACCGGAATGGGAAAGGTAACGGCAGCGGGAGACACGACAAAAAGATGCCTGGAACAGTATCCGGTTGGTGGCATGATTTATTTTGCAGGGAATATCGAGGACAGACAACAATTATCAGATATGCTTCACACTACGCAGTCGTACAGTACAGAGCAGAGTGGAATCCCGATTTTTCTGAGTGTAGATGAAGAAGGTGGAACTGTAGCAAGAGTTGCAGGCAGCGGAATCTCGAATGTTTCTGTTGTTGAAGATATGTGCGAAGTTACAGATGAGGAAAGAGCTTACGAAATAGGACAGACGATTGGCAATTATCTGGCAGAATTAGGTTTCAATCTGGATTATGCACCGGTAGGGGATGTTCTTACTAACCCGGAAAATACAGTTGTTAAAAAAAGATCATTCGGAAATGACAGTGCAAAAGTTGCTGCGTTGTCGCAAAAAGTACTGGATGGGCTGCATGAGGAAAATGTGTATGGAGTAATCAAGCATTTCCCGGGGCATGGGGCAACAGCCGGAGATACACATGAGGGATATGCTTATACAGACAAGTCGTTGGAAGAACTGGAGCAGCAGGAACTGGTTCCTTTTCAGAATGCCATTGAAAATCATATTGCCATTATTATGGCAGGGCATATTTCAGTACCGAATGTGACAGGAGACAATACGCCTTCTTCCCTGTCTAAAATTATGATTACGGATGTATTAAGAGAAAAAATGGGATTTGATGGAATTGTAATTACGGATGCATTGAATATGGGGGCAATTTCACAGCATTATTCTTCGGCAGAGGTCTCGGTTAAAGTTATAGAGGCTGGTGGGGATATGCTTTTGATGCCGGAAAATTTTCAGGAGGCATATCAGGGAATTTTAGAGGCTGTTCAGAATGGAACTTTAACAGAAGAAAGAATTGATGAATCGGTCAGAAGAATTTTAAAAGTAAAAGAAAAGCTGACAGCAGAGGATTAAGGCGTAGATATGCAAGAACGAATTAACTGAAAATTCAAACAATTATATATAAAAACAAAAATAAATAAAAAATACGAAAAAAACGGATAAATATATTGACAAATAGAAGCCCGGGTGTTAAGATAAAACCATCAAAAAAAGATATTTAACTAAGAAGGTACAAGAAGCGGATGCCTGATTAGATTAAAAATAACGGATAACAGGAGGTTGGACCAATGGACAGTATAGTTTCAGAATTTCATCAATATGTCAGTGGTACGGCGATTGCAGGTTCCTGTGAAGAAAGAGACCTGAGCAAAAGTTAATTCGCAGATCTGGTAAAAATTAAGAATGAAAATAAATGGAACGGAGAGAATACAAGACCAGATTCATAATAAAAAGATAAAGCAGTTGCAGATATATTGAATAAAGTTACCACATACAGAACTGAACGATGTGTAAAGGAACATGGAACAGTAGCTGTAAAAGAAAAATGGTCTTACAGGAATCGTATCAGAATTTACCTTCGATCCAAAATATAAAATAAAAATAATGAGAAAATTAAATATTATAAAAAATGCATCTTCAAGGGTAGTTGGAGGTGCATTTTTTTGACATTGGGAAGATGGTATGGTACACTAATGAAAGAGTATCGCCTTATGTTAAATTGACATGAAGAGATCTTGAGTTACCGAATAAACATTAATATAATGAGGTGAATGCGGTGGACAAATATGAATATAAGCAACTGTCAGAGCGAATGATAGAGCTTATGCAAAATGAAGAATACGGGGAAGCAAAAGAGATTGCTGACTCCATTGACTGGAGAAGGGTTCGCAATGCCATGATGCTTGCGAATGTAAGTGATATTTATGAAAAGACCGGTGAATATCAGAAAAGCTATGATATTTTGCAGATTGCTTATCATCGGGCAGAAGGAAGCCGGAAGGTATTGTATCGTCTGAGTTCTCTTGCACTGAAGACGGGGAATGTAGATGAAGCAATAGATTTTTATGATGAGTTTGTGCAGTTAGCACCAAAAGATCCGAACAGACATATTCTGAGATACCAGATCTTACGGGCACAGCGGGCTCCGTTAGAGCAGCAGATTGAAGCACTGGAAGAGTTTAAGAAGGCAGAATATATTGAAGAATGGGCGTTTGAACTTGCAAAGCTTTATCAGGAAGCAGGTATGACGGCAGAATGTCTGGAAGAATGTGATGATCTGATCCTGTGGTTCAGTGAAGGCAAATATGTATATAAAGCAATGGAATTGAAGATGCAGTATAAGCCACTGACACCTTCGCAGCAGGAAAAGTATAATCGCAGATTTGAAAAAAATGGCGGTGAGACGGAAGAGATTCCGGATCTTGAGACGTATGTTGCAGAAAATAAAGAGCCGGAAGATCATTTGGATGAAGCAGCAACGGAGCATGCAGAGGCTGTTTCAGAAGAGCCGGTTGAGGATATTCCTGAGAGTATTGGACAGCAGGATACAGGAAAAGAAGAAAGTTCAGAGAAACCAGTCCGTAAGCCGGAAAAGAAAAAGATCGGTGATACAATGCGGCTGGATGAGGCATTGGAACAGTTACTGCATCGCAAGCCGGAAGTATCTGCGGCAGAGGATGAAGAGCCGGATATTTCTGATCTTGAGAGTGTGATCGGTGATATTGAGTCGGTCGTGGATCTTGATATGGTAAATCAGATTTCACAGGAAAAGCATACAGGTGATGTGCCAATCGGAATGAAGGAACTTATTCCTGGAGAAGTATCAGAAGAAGCGGCAGATAAGAAAGAGCGGATCCCTGTAGAAATCACAACAGATATTACGGAAGATGACGCAGAAGAGCTGAATCTTGAAGATCTGGTGGCAGAAGAGCTGCCGGAAGAAGTCGAAGAGGCAGAGCCGGTTGAAGAAGAGGCAGAGCCGGTTGAAGAAGAGGCAGAAGAAGTCGAAGAGGCAGAACCGGTTGAAGAAGAGGCGGAAGAAGTCGAAGAGGCAGAGCCGATTGAAGAAACACAGACAGGGACAATAGAAGAAGAACTGCAAAAAATTGCTGATGCAGAACCGGCTGAACCGGAAGAAGAGATCTTCGATATGGAAGAAGCGGAAGACTTCCTGGAGGATTCACCTGCTGAGGATTGGGAAGATGATACAGAATCCTTTGAAGAAGCGGATGCAGAGGAGCTGAGTTTTGAAGAGATTTTATCTGACTGGGATTCGGAAGAAGCAGAGGCGTTGCTTGAGGATGCCGAGGAAGAAGTATATGATGAGTCGGTAGAAGAAACGTACGAGGAAGAACCGGACGAAGACGAAGCAGAAGATATATTAGAAGATGCCGAGGAAGAGCCGATTGAAGAATCAGCAGAAGATGTCGTTGAGGCGGATGCTGAGGAAATATACGAAGAAGAGCCGGAAGACGAGGTTACGGAAGATACTCCAATCCTGTCTCCTGATATTCAGCGGCTGATTGATGAAATTGAAGGTGCAGTTCCGGCAGAGGAGTCTTTGCCAGAAGAAAAAGAGATAGAAAAAGCACCGGAAGAACCGCATGAAAATATGGGAGAAGTGACAGAATCTCTCCGTTTAGATGATCTGCCGGAGGAAGACGAAGATTTATTTGAAGATGAAGACTTCTTAGAGTCAGAGGATGAAGAGGATGAGTACGAGTCCTATGAAGACGACGATTCAGAAGAAGATGAGTATGAATCTTACGAAGATGACGATTCAGAAGAGGATGAGTATGAATCTTACGAAGATGACGATTCAGAAGAAGATGAGTATGAATCTTACGAAGACGACGATTCAGAAGAAGATGAGTATGAATCTTACGAAGACGACGATTCAGAAGATGAATATACATCCTATGATGAAGATGAGTATGAAGATGAAATCTATGATGACGAATATGAAGATGACGATGAAGCTTATTATGAAGAATCGGATGATGATGAGTTAGCAGATGATGAGGAATTCTACTATGAAGACGAAGAAGAACCGGACGAAGAACCGGACGAGGAAGATGCACCTGATTTTGAAGATGAATTCAAGGTAGATCCGAAGCACAGTGAAGAGCCGGATGATCGGGAGATTCCGGACGAAGATGATGGAATTGATATCATGTCGGCTACGACACCGTTGAGCAGAAAGGAAACTGCAAAGCTGATCGCTACAGGTAAGACTTCTCCGTTGCCACTGGATGAAATTTCAGATGCATTATCCATGGATACAGGATTTGTAGTACATGGAAGATATGATCTGGAAACTCAGAGCGGAATCGGTACAAGAGCCGGCCTGACAGAAGAACAGAAGAAATTATTCTCTTATTTTGTTCCTGTGCGTGGCATGAGCGAACAGTTAGTAGATGTTCTGGAGCAGGATAAGAACTGTACAAACCGGAAGGGAACGTCGAAGACAGGAAATCTCCTGATTATTGGAGATAAAGGAAATGGCAAGACTGTTCTTGCAGTAGATGTAGTTAAAGCAATCCAGAAGCAGAGAGAGAGCCGTCAGGGTAAGGTAGCAATCGTGACAGGAGAGTCCCTGAATAAGAAAAAGATCGGAGATATTTTCGATAAATTATACGGTGGTGCTTTGATCATTGAAAAAGCAGGAAAGATGAATGAAAAGACAGTCGCCAAGCTGAACAGGGCAATGGAGCGTGATACAGGAGAACTTCTGATCGTGCTTGAGGAACAGAGAAAGCCGTTAGATCGTCTGCTTTCCTCCAACCGTGAGTTCAGGAGAAAGTTTACTTCCCGTCTGGAAGTGCCGATCTTCATTAATGATGAGCTTGTAACATTTGGTCAGACTTATGCCCAGGAGAATGGTTACAAGATTGATGAAATGGGTATTCTTGCTCTTTACAGTTGCATTGATTCTCTTCAGAGAGAAGATCATTCAGTAACTGTTGCGGAAGTAAAAGAAGTAATGGATAAGGCAATCGCACATTCACAGAAAGCTTCAGCCAAGAAGCTGGTGAAGAGAGTATTCGGAAGAAATACAGATTCGTCGGACAGAATTATTCTTTCCGAACGAGATTTCAACATTTAACGACAAAATTTAGTCAGAATTAATAGACAGTCTTGGGAAAGGCTGTCTATTTTTGTGCAAAAATATGTTTTCTCTTTCTTTTTTCAGGTACATCAAGTATAATGATGCTATGATGTTGGGAGCAAAATCCCAAGCAATGAAAGAATTCGAGCAGTGAGGTGGATTTATGGTTACAAAGAAGAAGGCAGTGAAAAAACTGCAGCCTTATGAGATAGGAGAACTGGATCACTACCTTTTCGGGCAGGGGAATCATTATGAGATTTATAAGAAGCTTGGTGCACATGAAGTGACAGCAGGCAAAAAGGGTGTTTATTTCGCAGTATGGGCTCCACATGCAAAGAGTGTTTCAGTGATCGGAGAGTTTAATGGATGGGATGCTGCAGCGGACAGGATGGAGCGGCAGGAGCCATTAGGAATCTATACAGTTTTTGTACCGGAAGCGAAAGACGGACAGATGTACAAATACTGTATTGAGACACAGAGCGGAGAGCTGATCTATAAGGCAGATCCATTTGCCAATTATGCAGAACTTCGGCCGGGAACTGCTTCCAGGATTACGGACATTTCTCATTTAAAATGGACGGATGACCGTTGGATGGAAAGCAGAAAAAAATGGGATAATAAAGAAAATCCGTTATCCATCTATGAAGTGCATATGGGTTCCTGGATGAGGCATCCGGGAAGGGAAGATGAGGGATTTTATACTTATCGTGAATTTGCAGAAGCGATTACAAAATATGTAAAAAAGATGGGGTATACGCATGTAGAACTGATGGGAATCGCGGAGCATCCATTTGATGGCTCATGGGGATATCAGGTAACTGGTTATTTTGCACCGACTTCCAGATATGGAACACCGGAAGATTTCGCTTATATGATCAATTATCTGCACCGGAATGGGATTGGTGTGATTCTTGACTGGGTTCCGGCACATTTCCCGAAGGATGCTCACGGACTGGCTGATTTTGACGGAACACCGACTTTTGAGTATGCAGATCCGAGAAAGGGAGAGCATCCTGACTGGGGAACGAAGATCTTTGATTATGAAAAGCCGCAGGTACGGAATTTCCTGATTGCAAATGCATTGTTCTGGATCGAGCATTTCCATGTGGACGGACTGCGTGTCGATGCAGTGGCATCCATGCTTTATCTTGATTATGGAAAGCAGGACGGACAGTGGGTTCCAAACAAGTATGGTGGAAATCAGAATCTTGAGGCGATTGAGTTTTTCAAGCATCTTAATTCTGTTGTACTTGGAAGAAATCCGGGGACGATGATGATCGCAGAAGAATCCACTGCATGGCCAAAGGTTACAGGAAACCCGGAGGATGACGGACTGGGATTCAGCCTGAAGTGGAATATGGGATGGATGCATGATTTTACAGAGTATATGAAGCTGGATCCGTATTTCAGGAAAAATGCACATCATATGATGACATTTTCCATGGAGTATGCATATTCGGAGAACTATATCCTTGTTCTTTCGCATGATGAAGTCGTTCATCTGAAATGCTCCATGCTGAATAAGATGCCGGGAGAAGGCTTTGACAAATATGCCAATCTCAAGGCAGCATATGCATTTATGACAGGACATCCGGGAAAGAAGCTTCTTTTTATGGGACAGGAGTTTGCACAACTGCGTGAGTGGAGCGAGGAGAGAGAACTGGACTGGTTCCTTCTTTCAGAAGAACCACATCAGCAGATCCAGAACTGGTACAGAGATCTTCTGCATTTATATAAGAAGCATCCTGCACTGTATGAGCTGGATAATGATCCGGCCGGATTTGAATGGATCAATAAAGATGATATTTTCAGAAGTATCTTCAGTTTTGTCAGACATTCAAAGGGAAAGAAAAAGAATCTTTTATTTGTGTGCAACTTTACTCCGGTAGCAAGAGAAGATTACCGGGTTGGAGTGCCGACGAAGAGGCAGTGTAAGCTGGTACTGAACAGCGACGAGAAAGAGTATGGAGGTTCTGGAGAAAAGAGAACCGAGATCTATAAGCCGGTGAAGAAAGAGTGCGACGGTCAGAAATATTCTTTTGCATATCCGCTCCCTGCTTATGGCGTTGCTGTATTTGAATATTAAAAGAATAGTTTCAAGATGGAGAAAACCACCGGATTTTAAAGAGAAGTATCTGAAAATCCGGTGATTTTTAGTTCCATATTAGACAAAAATAAGGAAGAATAGTAACGGTAATGACAAGGAAAAAAAATCTTGTAATGTTATAATAGATTTGTATACTTGCGTGATTTTATTTGATAGTTAAATAAAATTAAATTTTGCAAGGGAGGAAAAAGCATGAAAGGAAGAAGAGTCCAAAAGGTACTTGCAGCAGTGCTGGCGGTGGCAATGGTTCTGCCGATGACTGCAATACCGGCAAAGGCTGAGGAAGCGGAAGAAGTTACATATAAGCTTTATCCGAATCCTCAGGAAATGACGTATCAGGATGGAAGCTACATCCTGAAAAAGAATGTCAATGTCATTTATGATGAGGATATTGACGATGCAACAAAAGCACGACTTGAAGAGACTGCAGAACTGAAAGGTCTGAATGTGACAGAATCAGATGCAGAAAAGAGTGGTGCAACGAACATTTATGTAGGAGTTTACGGATCGGACGGAACAGTAGATGATCAGATCGTAGATGAATATGCTGTAGATACTTCATTATTTGATCATACCGATTCCTATTTCCTGAAAAGTGACAACAATACGATTGCTGTATTGGGAAAAGATACAGATGCAAGTTTTTATGGACTGACGACACTGTATCATGTACTTGCACAGACAGAGAGCCTGTCGATCAGAAATTTTACGATTGAAGATTATGCAGATGTTGTAAGCCGTGGATTTATTGAAGGATATTATGGAAATCCATGGTCTACAGAGGATCGTGTGAATCTGATGACATGGGGGGGATACTATAAGTTAAATGCTTATTTCTATGCACCAAAGGATGATCCGAAACACAGAACGAAATGGAATGAACTCTATACAGATGAAGAGTTAGAGAGTAAGATCAGACCACTTGCAGAAGCTGGAAATGCTTCCAAGTGCAGATTTGTGTATGCCCTGCATCCATTTCCGAGTGGAAATAACTTCCGCTTTGATACAGATGCACACTATAATGAAGATCTTGCAAAATTGAAAGCAAAGTTTAAGCAGGTAATTGATGCAGGAGTACGTCAGATTGCGATTCTTGCGGATGACTTTGTAAATCCGGGAGCAGCAAATGAAGTAAGACTTCTGAACGATATGAGTACCTGGCTGGCAGAGGTGAAGCAGGAATACCCTGATATGAAGATGACACTTCCGTTCGTTCCGTATGATTATATGGGAAATGGAAGTTCCAGTGAACTTCAGACCCTGAAGAGTGTACCGGAAAATGTACAGATCGTTATGACCGGTGGACGTGTCTGGGGTGAGGTTACAAATAATTTTACTACTACATTTACAAATAATGTAGGAAGAGGTCCTTTCATGTGGATCAACTGGCCTTGTTCAGATAACTCACATAAGCATCTGATCATGGGTGGTAACAGCACATTCCTTCATGGTGGTGTTGATGCGTCTAAGATTCAGGGAATCATGCTGAACCCGATGCAGCAGTCAGAGCCAAGTAAAGTAGCTATTTTTGCAAATGCATCCTATGCATGGAATATCTGGGATACAGATGCCGATGCAGATCAGACATGGGAAGACGCATTTTCATTTGTAGATCATAATTCGGCAGTAGAGACAGAAGCAAGTGATGCACTCAGAGAGTTGTCCAAGCATATGATCAATCAGAATATGGACAGCCGTGTAACTGAGCTTCAGGAGTCAGTAGAACTGAAGGAAAAACTCAACGCATTTAAAGATAAACTGGAAACGGAAACGGTCACAGAAGCAGATGTGGATGATCTGATCCAGGAATTCCAGACACTTCAGGATGCAGCAGCATTGTATAAAGAATCAGGTAATGAGGCAATCAGAAATCAGATTGTTTACTGGCTGGATTGCTGGAAAGATACAACAGATGCAGCGATTGCATACCTGAATGGAGTAAAGAGTTCTCTGAACGGAGATGTATCCGCAGTTGTGGAATACAATACAGAAGGAGAAACGGCATTCGCACAGTCCAAGACGCATGATTTCCTGTATGTAAATTATCAGGAAGTCGCAGAAGTCGGAGTACAGCATATTGTTCCGTTTATTAAAAAACTGGCTGAATATGTATCAGGCAAAGCAGAACTTGCCCTGAATCCGGACAAAGTGATCCGTAAATACATCACAAGCCGTACAGACACACCGACAGGCTCTGCGGATAACTTATTTGACGGAGATGACAGCACAAGTGCGATTTATAAGACACCGAATAAGATTACAACAGGTACCTATATCGGAGTAAGTTACAGCAAGGCAATCAAGATCAATGATATCCGGTTCCTTCTTGGAGCAGGAAAAGATCATATGGATCAGGCAAAGCTGCAGTACACAACCGATGGAAAGACCTGGAAAGATCTGGAGCTTACAGGCATGAACAATAGTTTTGCAGGTGTCAGAAACCAGAACCAGGAAGTAAGTGTTGCAAAAGAAAATCTTCCGGAAGATTTTGAAGCAATGGGTATCCGCCTGATTGCAACAGCAGACAATGCAGCAGATGCATGGCTGCAGGTTAATGAGATCACGATCAACAAAGATGAGAATACAGATGACGGCGACGACAGCGAACTCAGTTATACATTAATGAAGCCGGATCGCTGGAGTGTTTACCAGGGATCAGAATCACTCCTTCGTGACGGAAATGACAGTACATTTATCTGGTTTAATACAGGTACTGGTGATGCTGTAAATGTAGATGATTTCCTTGGATACAATCTTGGAAAGGTTGCAACATTGGAAAGTGTACATATCGCAGTAGGATCACCGTCCAATGGTGATAAGTTTGTAAAATATACAGTTGAGACATCTGTAGATGGAACGAGCTGGACAGCCGTTCCGGGATATGAATCCCATACAGGAACAACTTCAGGAACTGATGTACTGGATATTGAATTAAACGGACTTTCTGCACAGTATATCCGTATCCGCAATCTGGAATATCGACAGACTTGGGCGAGATTCTCAGAATTTACGGTAACAGAAAGAGTAAATAATACAGGAACAAAAGATAACGTATTTACAAATATCGAGAACTGTGAGGTCCTTGGAACAGCAGCAGAAGGAACTGTATCACTGAATGCAGCATCCTTAAGCGTAGGAGCCAGAAAGTATATCGGAATCGATCTTGGACATATCAAGGCGGTGACAGGAATTACCAGTCCGACAGGAACTTCACTGAAGTTACAGACTTCTATGAATGGGGTAGAGTGGACAGAGGTAACAGATCCGTCCCATGCAGCCGATGCACGTTATATCAGACTTTATAATGATACAGATGCAGCAGTGGATGTAAGCTGGGATGCTTTCACAGTAACGTATGAATTTATTGGTGAAAAGACAGTAACCAGTGATTTTGCACAGAACGATGCAAGCCGTGATATGCGTGGAAGTGGAAACGTCAATAATGTTTTTGACGGAGACCTTACAACATATGGAACGATCACAGGTGTGCAGGATAGCGGAAAGAAGATCGTGTTTGACCTTGGACAGACGATCGACTTCAAGTCCATCCGTTACTATGTAAAAGAGACAAGCCTTGATTTCCTGCGTTATGCAAAATTTGAAGTAGCAAATGATCCTGATGCAGCAAACTGGACAACAGTGCTGACTGTAGGAAATAATTCTTTCGAGAATACAGCCAATACAGATACAGCAAAAGATTATGCAGCTCTGACACATGACAGTGAGAATCCTGGAAATATGTATGCAGAGCAGACAGGGCTGAATGTAAGCGGACGTTACTTAAGAGTTGTACCGCTTAAGACATACAGTTACAGATGGGTTGATTTCTATGAGATCCAGATCAATGGTGGAGCCTATATCTCTACAGAGTCAAATCGAGATATCGTATCGACCGTGATCGAAGAAAAAGGAAAAGTACCTTCCAATGTATTTGAAGAAGATTACCGTACGGTATACAAGCCGTCAGAAGCAAATGGATCATTTACTTATCGTATTTCCGATCTGGATGCAAAGAGAACGATCCGTATGATCCAGAATGGAGCAGCATCCGATGCAGTCGTAACTGCAAGAGTCGCAAATGAAGATGGAAGTGATATCCAGGCAGTTACACTTGGTAAACTGAGCCAGGCGATCAATGAATTTGCCGTAGCTTCAGATAAGAGAATCCTGGATGTAACAGTAACCTGGGGTGAAAATATTCCAGAGATTTCAATGATCAAGACAAGCGGCAAGGCAGCAGCTACAGTTAACAAGTCAAAGCTGGATGAGGCGATTGCAGCAGCAGGAAGCAGTGATGCAGCAAACTGGACAACAGATTCTAAAGCAGCGGTAGAGAAAGCGAAAGCAGTTGCTGAAGAACTGAAAACGAATGAGTATGCTACACAGGATACAGTTGATACAGCAGCAGGTGCGTTGAAGACTGCATGCAGTAAGGCAAAAGTAAAAGCAGATGCTACAGTTCTTGAGGCACTTCGCAGGGCAGTTGCAGAGAAGAAGAGCCAGAAAGACGGAGAGGTTGAAGTTTATACAGCCAAGACATTTACAGCATATGAAAATGTACTCAATAAGATTGTGGCAGCACTGGAAGATACAGATAATCTTTCCCAGGATACAGCAGAAAAGCTGAAGACTCAGATTGAAGAAAAAGAAGCAGCTCTTGAGTATTCAAAAGTAGAAAGAGAACTTGCTGAACTGGAGCTTCAGGCAGGAGCTGATTATAATGCAGCTGATTATACGACAGCATCTGCCAAAGCATATACCGATGCAAAGAAAGCTCTGAGTGATCTGATCGAAGCAGATAACACTACAAGAGTTAATCCGACAGAAATCGCAGCAAAGAACGCAGCTTATACAGACAGTATTGCAGCATTAGTTGATGTGAGAAGCCTGAAGAGCCTGATTGCAGAGTGCAATGAACTGCATGAGGGAAATGAAAAGCAGTATACAGCGGCAAGCTGGAAGAATTACAGTGATGCACTGGATGCAGCAAATGCTGTTCTTGCAAATGGAACAACAGAAAGTGTACAGGAAGCAAAGACAGCTCTGCAGGCAGCAGAAGCAGCACTTGTACTGAAAGATACATCCGCAGTACAGACAGTCATTGATGAGATGAAGAAAGTCAATGCGGAAAATTACACAAGCGACAGCTATGCAGTCCTGAAAGCAGCTATCGCACAGGCTGAAAGCCAGATTGATGATGAGACAAAGGCAGATGCCAATATCCGTGCTATGCAGGATGCGAAAGCAAATCTTATCAGCATCGTGGAACTGAATGCAGCATTAAGTGATGCAGCAAAATATGAAGCAGCTAATTATACAACAGATTCCTATACAGTTCTGGCAGCAACTGTAAATGCGGATAACATGAATGCATTGAAGACATCCGGTACAGCAGAACAGATTGCAGAAGCAGTACAGTCTATCCGCAATGCAATCGATGGTCTTGTATTAAGAGCAACAGATATGGATGCTTACAGAGATAAGATTCAGTTCAAGTCTGAAGCAGGAGATTACACAGAAGAGACTTATACAGAGTATAAGGAAGCTTACGATGCACTGATGGCACTGGACAGCAGTACAGGAAATGTATCAGCAGATGAGTTCCAGGCAGCAAAAGCAAGATTTGAAAATGCACAGGCAGCACTGAAAATGATCAAGGCAGATTACACGAAAGTGGATGAAGCACTTGCAAAAGTACCGGCTGATCTGAGTATTTATACAGACGCAACTGTGAAGACACTGAAAGATGCGATCGCCAAGGTCGACAGAAATCAGCCATTGTCCAAGCAGGCAGAAGTAGATGCTTATGCAGATGCGATTCATGATGCAATCAACAACCTGGTTGTAAAATCCAAGTCTGATGATGGAAAGGATAACCAGAACGGTAATTCCAACAATGGTCAGAATAATGGAAATACAGCAGGTAATGGAAATGGATCGGGCAAAGGAAATGGCACATCCTCTAACGGAGCAGTCAAGACCGGAGATACTGCACCGATCGCAGGAGCATTTGCACTGATGATACTGGCAGCAGGGGCGGTTGTAACCGTGCTGAAAAGAAAAAGATACTAAGATGCAGCGTTAAAAATGCAAAGCAGGGTGTCCATACAAAAGGACACCTGAAATGAGATAATAAGAATCAGATGAGGAAATCTTATCTGGTTCTTATTTTTTGTTACACAAATTTGAAAGCTTATTTAAAAAAATAAGTTGTAAATGCAGTTCTCAAATGAATACAGACTGAATCAATACGGCAGCAATGAAGCAGCAGAAAGGAATATGATTTATGAGAAGAATAACTTATACGAACTGGATGTCCAAAATTTTTAAAGAAATCACCAACGGAAGAGGAGAGCGGGTGCTCGAGAATCCTGCAGTTCAGGTCCTTGGAGCTATTTTCAGAAAGATGAATCTAGATCAGAATACCATCGGAGCTGTGTCAGAACGTCTGCAGAATGAGAAAGAGAAAAAAGATAATATTGTGAAAATAATTGTTGCAGTAGTTATCATATATCTGATCTGTTATATCATTGGCGGCGAAGTTGAGTGGCTGGCAAGAACGGCGATTATATGGACGGGAATCGTGTTGGCGATCCGGGGGATAAGGAAGAAAAACTAAGTGCCCCCTGTATATGAATTGCCATATGTCGCGGATGATCAGGAGATATTGTCTGAATATACAATTCAGACATACATCTTCAGACCTCTGCATAGATTGTAAAAAATAAACGATGCAGGGGCTTTTCCATGAGAGATTATATTGAGGAGCGGGCGGTGGAAATCGCAGACTATATTATAGAAAATAGTGCGACGGTGAGACAGACTGCGAAGCAATTCAGGATAAGTAAGAGTACGGTACATATAGATGTAACAAAATAGAACAAGAAAAAAGAATAATGTTTTTGATTAGATAATGAAGAGAAATGGCTGTCGCTTTGGCGATTAGTGGAACGACAGCCATTTTTATAATAATATATTAATCAGGATATAAGTGATCGATAATAGTCTGAAAATCTTTAATTACTTGATATTTAGCTAATTGCCTATTTTGTACCATTTTTGATTGAGATTCATAATCCTTTTCCATAGCTTCACGAAGCAAAAAAACATCTTGTAATTCTAATTTAGATGGTTCTGCACCGGTATATATAGGATCCAGTATTTTATCCCAATCTAATGCGGTTTTTAGTCTAGCTGTTCCGATTTCGTTTTCCAATTTTTTTAATGAACTAATTTGTTTGTCTTGAAATTCATAAGAAATACTACTGAGTGATCTAATAAATGATGGAAATTCAGGCATAGTCAATAGGGAATTGAGGATTTTTCTGGATTCATTAGCTGGTACTCGTAGTGTGCGAAATGCAAATTGAGTATCTGTCATTTTAAGCAAATTTAATATAGAAGCTTCAGTCAAACCAGTACGATTACATAAATCTTGTATGTGTATATCTTTAGAAATTGTATGAGTATTTCCTAATATAAAATCTGTAGAGCAATTTAAAACATTAGCATAAGCTTGTACATGGTTTGCTGTTAAAGAATCAGGTAATTCATTTGGTATGTTATGTTGAAAATGTTTTTGTATTATTTTGTCTATAGAACTTGCCTTTAGGAGATGGATATTTCCCATTGAATCTGTTCGCTTGAAAAATCCAGTTTCGCGTAATTTTTCAGATAGTGCTTTTGTACTATGGATACCTAAAGCACGCATCTGAAAGCTTATTCGATTTCTAAAATAAGTAAAGTCATCTATGTCTTTCATCTTTATATATGCCATAATTAACTCCTTTAAGTATAAAATATTCTTTTCTTGAGATTAAAATAATCAAAAAAGAAATTCTAAATCGATATAAAAGATTGAAACTATCTTTTCTTAATGATACTATAAAAACACATAGTAATCAAGCTGAGAAAGAAAATGGAGGAAAGGACATGATAAACGGATTCCGTTATTTTGTTAAAAACAATATGGAAATTATTTTAGATACTTCAACAGCAATGCATTATGAAGGATTTTCTAAATTTGTGGAAGAAAATGAAAGAGATATAGAAGCTAGTGGAAAGAAAATACAAGTTTTAAGCGCAGTGTGGTTTGAACTTATACGAAATTATAATTCCGTTGACAAAGAAAAAGCGGAGGCTGCCAATCAAGCAATAGCCATTCTTTCAAGTCATAGAAACATTTTTAAAATTGATGAGGGGAAAGAAATCTTTCAAGACGAAATAGAAGATGCTTTTGCAGATAAGGAAATTCTTTCTAAACTTACATTGGATAAAACAGAAGTAAGTATATTGCTTATAACAAATGATAGAATGCTTAGTAAAGATGCGCTGGAGATAAATCATCAAGCTTCTTGTAAGGGATATAAAATTAGTACATGTTATGTCAGTGATAAAGGAGAAATGCTTTCTGGCTTTGGTTCACAGCGAGAAAATAAACTGCAAAAAGAGCCGGAGGTTATTGTTAAGGAAGTTGTAAAGATTATTGAAGTGCCCAAAAAGGAATCAAATTTAAAAGTATCTCAGATTTTAGTACCTGTAACAACATTTATGGCGGGTGCTGCAATTGGAAAATATGGTAATATACTGTTTAAATATTTTAAAACTGCGGCGTAGAGGAGGAAAGTACTATTATGAATAAAGATTATATTAGAATAATTTCAAATGGAACAAATGAACTAATGAAAAACGTGAAAATAAACATGTCGTTGATAGGATGGCCGGCGGCGAGTTCACTTATTGCAGGTGCAATTTGTATATCTACGGTGATAATATCCGGGTGCAAATTCTGCTCGAACGGTACGCCTATTCTGAAATCGGCGGTACATTCATTCTGATTTAGCGGTACGCGTTTTCTGCTCAAAGCGGTACGTTTTTCCTTTATTATTGTGATGTAACTATTATTCATCACAGTGCAAAGGAGGAACTATTATGCACGACTACAATACTATTCTTGGAGTCATAGAACTTCGACTCAGTAAAGTCAGTTATGACGCCGTACAAAAACGTTACCGGATTGGACGAAGCGGGATTGCATTAATCATGAACCGCTACAAGGATTCAGGCTTATCATTGGATGATCTTCGACAAATGCCAACCTCAAAGGTGGTTGATCTCATCTATCCAAAAGAAAACCTTCGACATAAGGATATTCCATTACCTGATTTCGAAAAAATACATGAGCAGATGATCCAAATGGGAAAACATGCCGACTTGAGCTTTCTATGGATTGATTATAAAAAAGAGCATCCCAACGGTTACCAGCTTGCTCAGTTTTATAAGCTGTATCGTGATTTCCTGGTAGATACGTATGGTACTTCAAAAACATCTATGCCTGTAGAGCGGATCCCTGGTGAAAAGATGTATATTGACTGGATAGGCGACCAGCCGGAACTGCTACTGGACACAACTACTGGCGAACTTCGAAAAGTTCATATTTTTACGACTACACTTGGTTTTAGCAGCCTTGTTTATGCAGAGATCTTTCCGGATGAAAAACTTCCACATTTTATTACCGGCACAGTACATGCACTGTCTTATTATGGGGCAGTTCCTAAATATCTTGTCCCGGACAATCTGAGAACAGCTGTTACCAGGCATAGTAAAGATGAACTTGTGCTGCAGTCAGCTTTTTCAGATCTGGAAACTTTTTATGATACGATCATTCTGCCGCCACCACCAAGGAAACCGAAAGGCAAACCAACAGTTGAAAATCATGTGCGTTTCTTGGAGACGCATCTGGTAGAAGAATTAAAGAAAGATACTTATACCTCTCTGGAAGCTCTGAATGCTGCGGTCAAAAAGATCGTAGCGGACATCAACCAGCGTCCTTTCCAGAAAAAATCCGACATTCGGAAATCCCGCATGAATGGATTCGAAAAGTACGACAAACCGCGTATGAACCAGCTTCCAGGCGAAAGTTATACACTTTGTGATTATAAATACTTTCTTAAAGTTCCAGATAATTACCACCTTGAGTATGATGCCCACTACTATTCTGTATTGTATACCTATAAAGGGAAGCCTGCAATTCTTAAGGCTACAATGACGGAGATACGGATCTGTGATGAGTATAACCGGCTGATCTGCCGCCATCCAAGATCTTACCGTGATTTTCCTCTTTACATTACAGATGACAATCATATGCCTCCAGAACACCTGTATTACAAAGAAGTGAATGCACATGACGGAGCTTATTACAGACGATGGGCATCTGTTTATGGAGAATCTATGGTAACTCTTATTGATAGGATACTCCGCAGTTCCAAGCATGAGGAACAGGCATACAACAGCTGTGCCGGTGTACTCCATTCCTGTAAAGATGTTCCTCACAGGCTGGTTCAGGAGGCTGCTGAGAAATGCGTAGAAGCCAATGCCTGCAAGTATTCTTATTTCAAGAAAGTACTTAGCATGGTTCAGAATAATCATTCCAGCAGTGCTATAAACGGAACCGGAAAACTTCCTTCCCATACAAACATCCGTGGAAAGGAGGCATACAAATGAGTTCATCCCATGACATTACATTAACACCTCAGGAACAGGCTCTGATCATGCGTCTGAAGAGTTTCCGTGTTCCAGAAATGGCACATATCCTGGAAGAACAGTTGAAAGATCCCAATGCAGATCTGAACACTTTTATGGAACGCATGACAGCAATGGTTGATGCAGAGTGGCAGGCGCGGGCAGATAAACGTTTTAATCGTCTGATGAAAGAAGCGCATCTGCGATATCCGGCGGCGGATCTTGACGAAACTATTTACCGTCCAGAACGTCAGCTTGATACCCAGACAATAGAGCGACTGAGTACCTGCCATTGGATAGAGGAAGGAAAGAATCTCATTGTAACAGGATCTTCCGCCAGTGGAAAAACTTATCTAATCAATGCTTTTTGTGTAACTGCAATGAAGCAGTCTAAGAGTGTAAAGTATATAAAAGCGAACACTCTTATGAGCGAAATGGAACAGGCACGTATCAAATCCACAAATCTGGATTACCTGAATAGGCTGACCAAGCTGGATCTTCTTGTGATCGATGATTTTGGCCTTATGGATCTTGATCTTGATAAATGCCGGGATCTTTTTGAAGTCCTTGACACCAGGGATGGAAGAAAATCAACTGTAGTCATCTCACAGTTTCCAGTCAGTACATGGTTTGATATGTTTGCTGATAATACCTACGCTGATGCGTGCCTTACACGAATCACAGATAAACATCATACATATCGTCTGGAAATGAACGGTATAAATATGCGTGAAACAGAATGATATCATCTAGCGGTACTTCGTACCGTTAAAAATGGAATAGCCGTTCCGCAGTAGCGGAACTGGCATTCCGTTTGAACGTAATTTGCACACACGCACCAGTTCTTCAAATGAATGGGCAAAACGTTCATTATCTTCTTCTGTCCGTTTCTTTGGACCTTTTATATGATTTTTGTGAGAACCCCTTCTGGCTTTTTTGTTCAAATGACGCTCCATAAGCATCTGATTAATATCTTCATTGGTATACCATTTTCCCGATTGATGGATTGCATATGCACCTTTTTCAAGAGCCATTGCAGCCACTCCATAATCCTGTGAAACGACAATATCTCCCTTATGACAGATGCTGATCAACTTATAATCCACTGCATCAGTTCCTGCTCCGACAACAACTACTTCACTACGCTCAGATGCCAGTACATGATTGGTATCACACAACAGTATTACCTGAATATTATATTTTTCTGTTATCGTTTTCACAATATTAACCACCGGGCAGGCATCTGCATCTACTAATATTTTCATTTGTTTTTTCCTTCCGATATAGTTACAAGAATAAACTCTGCTGCTCATATTCCGCTTGGCGTTTTAACATGACTGGTTTCTGGTGAAGGATTGCTTCCATTCTGTCATTGTCAAACCAGTCTGTGAACTGCTCTTTTTCTATAATTAGAGGCATCCGATCATGTACTTTTATCATAGAATCATTAGCCGCTGTGGTTAAAATCACGAATCGCCGTTCATTCTCAAACCAATCACAGAATCCTGCTATGTATAATACCGTCTCATCCGATCTGCTAAATATGTTCTTCTCCTTCATAGAATTCCATTCATAAAAGCCACTTGCCGGAATCAGTAAGCGATGGTATCGAATTCCGTCCCGGAAAGCTGGCTTATCCATGACAGACTCTACTCTCGCATTGATAACCAGACTTTTCCCCTTTGATAGTGGATATCCCCATCTGGAAGTATTCAATTTTAATCTCTGATTTGACATTTCAATAACAGGTGCTACATCTGTTGGGCGGATATCACCAAGAAAGCGATCCTGATGAATCCGCCGATCTATATCATGCACTACCTTTTCAATTTCATTTTCCATGTCAGAATCAATATAATATCTGCCGCACATTATGCTTAATTTCTTTCTAACATTCTATTATATATCCTCTTTTGTTCCTTACAATCTGTTCTCAATATCATTGAGTAACATATTGATTTCTACACTATTAAAAAGGCTTCCAAAATTAAGTTCTTCTCTAAGCAAATCTTTGCGTTCGAACTTTCCATTTTGTGAAATATAATTCAAAAGCTCCATTATATACTTCAATTGTCTCTCATTAAAGCCCTTACCCGACTCATACTGAATAAACAATTCCTCAGCATTTTGACTTATCCCGGTAATTTTCCTCACAAATACAGGTATTTTAGCCTCTTCTTCAAACAATTCTTCATACTCATTCTCATCTTTTGCGAACTTCATCACCTCAGCTTTAAATCCACGAATCGCATTAGGTGTAGGTTTCTCAAAATTCATAACCTGATACACAAGCGCATCATTATCATGCTTCTTTATATAAGATTCAACTTTTTCTTTTAAAGACTTAAAATCATCTACCGTAAAATCAACTGGTTCATCGTCCGCATCATTTGTTTTATCTATTCTATCATCAAAATCTGAAATTATTGGGTCCATTACCACTTTTTCAATAAACCTCATCAGCTCACGAATGTCCAATCGAATTTCATCCATTTTCACAATATTGGTATTTGTTAAGAACTCATTAGTCACAATATAATCTAATGTTTCCTTGTGTGCTTTCACTTCCGAAATATGTAATTTATTGTCTAATAAGTATGCTGCTATCACATAGATTGCCTTCGCTGTAGATGAAAACGTATTACTTTTTTGAAATTTTGTTGCTGAAAATTTATAGCACAGTAAATCAAACAATCTAGATGCTTCCAAATCAATTACGCCCGTTATATTCGGTGCTATATGTTTCCTGATTTCTAAATATATCTGCTGATTTAACTTATTCCAGCTCTCCGTTTTAGAATATTTCTCAACATATTTTAAATTTTTCTGAACACCAATATAATTCACATTCAGTGATCTAACTTCTGCAATTAAAGAACTTTTCAAATCGTTCAGATATGTTCTCTCATTCTCGGACAACTTTTCTCTATTATTTTGCATACTCTTTAAAAGAGCTACTTTTTCCATGTAAATCTTTTGGTTCAATGAAAGAACAGCATCCGACTTATCCTCTCTACCATCGGGATTTTCTTTAAAAAACGGAAAAACATTGCAAACATCAAAAATTAAGAATCCTTGTTTTTCTTTATAATCCTTTCGTTCCTTATCATTTGTCAAGCGTTCAAAATATGACTTAGATGGTGATAATACATTCGCCTCGTCACACAATCTTGTCCCTCGACCTATCATCTGCCAAAATTTTGTTTTTGACATTATCCTCTTAAAAAATACCAAGTTTACTACATCTGGAATATCAACACCTGTATCCATCATATCTACAGATATCACAATTCTTATGCCTTGCCTATATTTAAATTCATCCTGAAGGACATCATTATATTTAATCTTATTATCAATAATAACACAATAATCAACACCATTTACTGCATTTTTATTACACAGTTCAGGGTACATCTTTCTAAACGCCTTTTCTATTAATACTGCATGATTATGATCTCTTGCAAAAATAATGGTTTTCCCCAACAAATCGCCACCATTAACTTTAATTCCTTCTTCCATTAGATCTCGCAATACTTCCCGGATAGTGTCAATATTGGTAATATAAGAATAAAATTGTTTTCCTTCTATTCTCTCTGGAATTGTACCGTCATCCTCTGAAAACAACTCTTCATATTGTTCTTTATCTTCTTCTGACAGTTCTTCATATGTAAGACCATTTTTTAAAATATCCGGAGTTCTATCTAATGCTCGATAATATGTAAGAAATCCATCCTTTACTGCTTTTACCAAATCATACTCATAATTTGGTTCCTGATTATCCAAATCAAACACTCTATACGTTGACTTATGTATATCATTCCTTGGCGTTGCAGTCAATCCAATCATTAAAGCATCAAAATAATCAAAAATTTCAGCATACTTATTAAATAAGCTTCTATGTGCTTCATCAACAATAATTAAGTCAAAGTGGCCCACCCCATAAGGACATTTTGAAGTATCTTTAATTATTGACAACATCGATTGATATGTCGAAAATATAATTCTCGCTTCCTTTGAGCCCTGTACCTTTCCCTCAAGAATCATAGCCATCGGTACTTTAGGCAGAAATTTTTCAAATGTATCTTCTTTAGCTTGCTTAACCAAATTTTTCCTGTCTGCCAAAAATAGTATTCTTTTTGCATAATTATTTCGAATAAAAATATCAGAAATAGCACAGGATACCCGTGTCTTTCCAGTTCCAGTTGCCAACACAATAAGTGATCGAGAATGTCTATTTTCTAAGTGCCTAATAACTTCACGAATAGCATCTTTTTGATAATATCTGTTACAAATTTCTGGTTTGGGTTGAGAATCAGTAATATGCCTGCTTCTTCTCTGAATCACATACTCTAATTCATCTTTCCTATGAAATCCAAATACTCTGCGAGGAGGATATACGCCATCTATCATGCTAATTGAATACCCATCAGTGTAATATATTACAGGTCTTATTCCATATTGTTTTTCAAGACAATCCGCATATAAACAAGCCTGTACCCGCCCCTGTTCTTCATTAACAACTGCCTTTTTAGCCTCTATAAGAGCTAATGGCTTTCCATCGTCCCCAAACAAAGTATAATCCACATATCCTTTTCCCGTTGAATTGTCTGCTGATATTGGCATGCCCTTTACAGGAGTCTCTATACACGCTTTATCTTTTTCTATTACATTCCTAATTTTAAGAACGTCCCATCCTGCTTGCACTAATTTAGGATCAATAATTTGCTCCCTTGTTTCCTTTTCATTGCGTGCCAATTATATCGCCTCCTAATCCATGAAATATTCGCTCATCTTCTTGTTTAGTAATTCTTCATATAAGTCAACTCTCTTTTGTGCTTCTACTTTTGATTTATCTACAGTTCGTACAAAATCCGCAAATTGATTTTGAAGTTCAATAGAGGGTAAAGGAAATTGTAATTTTCCTAATCGTTCCTTCGAAATGTTTGACATAGACTTAGCCGAACCATTCGCTGCACTTTCAATTCGGCTTCGATATAAATCATTATTGATCAATTTCCATAAAAAAATTTTATTACAATTATTTTTAGTATTTAGTCTAAATAACAAATCTGGCATCATTAACTTAATAGGAGTTGACTCCACATATGCAGCCATTCCAACAAGTTCCGGTGTATTCTTTCTAGTAAAAAGCAAATCACTTTTATGCACTTCAGCGCTCTCTATAAAATCTTCTTCATTTATAATTGCCTTATTTTCTTCAGGTTTATAAATTCCATATGTAACAGCACTAAGTTTAAGTATTGCAGGTTTATTGTCAATCCTTGCCTCACTAGCACATACAAAACTTTTTCCATTTTCTATATTTTCTAAGCAATCATTAAATGTTACTATCTTCCACCCATAAGGATTAGAAATTGGGTCACCAAACATCTCAATAAATTTACATTTTATTAGTTCATCATATAATTCGATTTGCTTTTTTTCGTTTTCAATCGCTTTCTCAATTATTTTTAACTTCGATACAATTATTTTCTGTTCATTGAGCGTCCCAATATTAAATTCAAAACTAGCCAATGCTGAAAACTTCAGATTGTTCCTAACTGATCCAGAAACTTTTCTTTCTATCATCTGTTGCCCATCTTTAGACTTAAGAAAATATTTCAAATAATCTTGGTTCAAATCATCTGAACATTTGAATACGACGTATAATGGGCTGACAATAACGTTTTCCTCACAATTCTGCCAATCTATTGAGCCTACATTTATTCTTGACGGGTTATATGCGAAGTAGCCATGAGGAACTATCTTGTATGTGCTTTTATCCTTGCTCGACACATCCTTATTGAAATATTCTGTACAAAATCCATTTCTATTTGTAACGCTATATACGGGATATTCTATATTACGCTTATTCTTCTGCGAATATTCAGTAATGTACTTACCAAGTGTTCTGTATTTCATTATAAACACTCCTTGATTTTTTCCATTAAACATTTGCTTAAATCAACAGAGACCTTAATCTCCGCCATTATGTCTTTTGTCTCTCTATATTTCATTTTTATTCTTTCATATTTTTGATATCTTTTTATTGTCAGATCATATCCATTTTTTCTAATTTCTTCAACCGGAATCATAAAAGACTGTTCTGTTCTCTTTCTAGTCATTTCCTTTTCAAGGTCATTATATCTATCAATTATATCCGGGATATCAGAACCAGCAACAGGTGTCCTTTTCGCGTCTAGCGTATACCCATCATTTTTCATATCATAAAACCAAACATAATCAGTTCTACACTTGTTTGTTTTTTCAAAAATCAAAAATGAAGTTTTTACATTCGCTCCTTTCGAAGCAGATCCTTTTTTAGTTGGAGCACTAAACAAACCATCTGGCATAGAAACAACACCTATAAGTTTTTGATTATCAATCAATTCTTTTCTTAAACTCATATGTGCCTTATCGCCACCGAACAATACCCCATCTGGTACGATTGACATTCCCCTTCCACCAACTTTCATCAATGAAAGCATCAATGCCACAAAAAGCAATTCTGTCTTCTTTGTCTTGGTAATAGCTAACAATTTAGCATTTGTAGCTTCCTCGACCAGACTACCAGAGAACGGGGGATTTTGTAATACTATATCAAATTTTTCCATATACTCTTTTGCATTCTCATGTTCGAGTAATGAATCCATAGTTATCTGTGGATTTTTGATATTATGAAGGATACAATTCATGTATCCAATACGTGACATATTTGTATCATTATCACATCCATAAAACATTTCATCATTAAATATTTTCTTATTCTCAACATTCATTAATTCATCCTGTTGATGAACCTGGATATATTTCGCAGCTTCTACAATAAAGCCTGCTGTTCCCATTGCTGGATCAATAATTTTTTCACCGATTCGAGGTTTCATCATTTCCACGGCCATATCTATAATATGCCTTGGTGTCCTAAACTGTCCTGACACACCGCTTCCACACATATACTCATACACATCCCCCATTAGATCTGTATTCGTAAAGTTCAATTCTTCATCCGACAGCTTATCCACTACAGATGTCAGCAATCTCTCTTTATCATCAAATCCAAAAGTATATTTTTTCGCATACTCACCAAATTTACCAACAGATTTATTATTTGGATCTTTTATGAAAGGTATAACGTAATTTTTTATCCTATCCGCTAAATCCATTCCATTTAAATTTTTGAAATTTTTCCACCTTAATTCTTTATATGGAATCGTAAACACAATTTGTTCTTTCCCATTTATAAATTCCTTGTACTTATAATCGCCCTTTAGAAAAGTCAATTCACTCTCCTGAGGTTCAATTCCCAAAACAGCAGCCTGTGCTTCTATAGCATTTTGTTTATCGTCAAGCATCTTAATAAACATAAGCGTCGTCAGCTGATTTACTATTTCTGCCGTTTGTGCCATGTTTTCATTATAAAAATCTTGCCATATGCTATTGATCTTATTCTTTAAACTTCCTGTTATCATTTTTCTTTCTCCATCTATACTGTTGTAATAATTCCTGCTCTACTAAGCACAAGGAACCTATCATTGACATAATCGCTTGTTTATCTGCCTAATTTTCACTTAAAAACATTTCATAGTTTCAATGCCAATAAACAGCGCTATAGGCCGAAATACTGGTTTTATTATACACGTATTTCTATTGTTTATCAATGTGAAGCCACACTATCATTCCCATTTGTTAACCATCAAAGCAAGTCCAAAAGCCATCTTTTATGACTTCTGGCTCTTCTTTTCTATCTTACACCCAGATCAGCTCCTCTCTCCGCCTTATCTTTTCCCTGCTTTTCCTGAATTTTCCTCTTATTGATTTCCAATCGTTCATGAATGGACGGTTTCTTTATTTTTACATTTGCTCTCTTCACTTCTGACTGTTTAATTGAAGTCCCTTTCCCTGCAGTCTTCGTATTTTCCATTTTCATCTCTGTAGCTGTTCTGGCTACTCCAACCATACTGTCCTGTTTTTCTGCAATCTGCTGTTCTCTTCGCTCCTGTACACCTTTTTCTTCCAGACTGCAAAAGCTCTGCAGATATGGAAGCACATGGTCCTGCATATCAGTCAGATCTTCCATGTACTTCTTGAACTCTTCATTTCCCTTATTTTTCTGATATCTGATCCAGCTATCATCTGTAAGCCGCAACTCATTCTGTAGTTTTAATTGGCTTATAATACCGCCATTTCCTGTTCCAATATCAATTTTACCTTTAAACTGCCGTAGCATCTTGTCGCTTTTTTCCGCATAATATATGGTAAAAAACATCTGGGCTGTCATAGTAGGCTCATTAGTTCTCGGATTACGTTCTGCGTACCACTCCTTATCCTGCTGTGCAGTCCTGGAGTCCAGATCAGATAATTTCTGACAGCGTGGATTTGCCAGTTCTTCTTTTTCACAGTAATTTACATAGACCATAGGTTCTATATTTGAGGATAAATCCGGTTCATAGAACTTTAACCGTTCTATCAATACCCCTGCACGTACAGACTGCTCACATTCTTCCTCCACGATATCTTTCAAATAAGCAATATAAGAGCCAATATTTCCACTTTGCAGATCCAGCATAACTTCCTGTATGGTGTCCTGCCCTGGCTCTACATGGTCCCGATAGTCATACGGATCAAAATCTTCCGCAATTTCATCCAGTGCTGCAGCCAATTCTTCTGTTGTCATTTTTTCCGGATACATTGCCTCACGCTCATCCTGAATCGGGATGTATTTATAATCTGGCAATGCTTCACGAATCTTCTCCAAACCTTCACGCATCACCGATTGATCCCTTAAAAACCGCACATCATCCAGGAAATCACCGTGTATTGTTGTTCCCATTACAATCCGAATCTCCGCTTCATCAAACAGGCTGTCCTCTGGATCACGATAGATAATCCCCATTCCACTGCCTTTATAAGCATTTTCCGGATTTTCTCTGTACTTCTCGTAGATTGCTGCGATTTCTTTCACATCTGTGCTTTTCTCATAAGCTCCCATATCATGAAATTCGTCGCATTCAGCAGCATAGTATTCCAGATAAGGTTCTTTCTTCGGCGGCAAATTGTTGAGTACATTATCAATCATGTTATAATTGGCTTCTTCCAGTTCTTCTACCTTCGCAAGCGGCTTATACTCTCCCTGACTGTTTTGGATTTCTGCCATCACCGCAGCTTCTACTTCCTCCACTTTTTCCATGAGTTTGTCATAGTCTCCTCGGATTCTGTCCCCTGTCCATCCCTCTTCATTCAAGAGGATATCCGCAACTTCCTCCATAGACTGTTCTGAATTTTCATAGACACCACCATCAATCAGACGGAAATTTTCATCGTAAAAGGAATAATCATACCCTTCTTCTGTCGTCTGGATTGCAAAATACCGTTCATCTACTTCGTATGCCAGCTCATCTAAGGATATTTCTTCTAAATCAAGAAAAGAATTGATTTTCTGAAAACTGATACTGTCTACAAAATGAGCCGTCACATGACCGTTATCATTCAGAACAACCACATCACTGACAGACAGAGAATGTCCCCGAAAATCCGCCGGTCTGTTGATGTTAAATTGTTCAAAAATATCACCCAGAGACATATTTCCTGTCCGTTCTGCCGTATAAACCAGTTCATAATCTTCTTTCCGAATCTGTATCCCATGGCTTTCAATGAAGTTCATATTCATAAATGCGTAGGCTTCTCCTGCAGAACCATCACGAATCTGATAAATACCAAAAGACCGTCCTGTTCCAAGAAGAAGATCTGCTTCTCTTAATGACTGAATCTGCGGATATTTCTTCATTTCCCATTCCAGGTTATGAAAACGCTCCCATTCCGTGGATGGCAGTTGGTAATGCTCCGGTCCTCGTTCAATCTCCATTCGTTCGATGGCGGGTACCGGGCGTGAAAATGTTGTAATCAGATAAATATTTGCTCCTGCATCATAGAATCTTAATGCTTCGTCCCGGTCAACCACACGCATTGGTTCCTGCAGCGGATTTCCAAAATCTTCGCCATAATTATAATCATCCTCTCTGTCATAATCGTTTCGTCTCTGCCATTCCTGCACTTCCATACCAAATAAGCCATCGTGTTCCTGAATCATTTCCCGGCTTGCATATTCTCCTTTGCTGCCATCGCTTTCCAGACAATAAATCTTAGAACCTGTCCGATGGTATTCCAATGCTGCCTCTTTTCTTAATGGAACCATATCGTCTGCCGTATAACCATAATCCAACAGTTCCAGTCTTCCAATCGTCTCGTCCGGTAAATCCCGGATTTCCATCTCTGCACCATACAGGATATCATTCACCCGTTCTTCCTGTGACGCTTCCGTTGCTCTTGCAAGATTTCTTACCAGGCTTCTTACCTTGTCTTCCTCTCCGATCAGGTCTGCATATCGGAAAATATCTTCTTTCACATCCTCTGGGAAGGAAATCCCCCTTCGCTCTGCCCGTTCAATCTGTTCTCTTGCGTAATCCTGCATTTTCTTTGCTTCTTTTCCCATGATCCTGTTCATTACCATATTACTTCCTCCTGTCATATTGAAAAATGGCATAACCAAAGGAGTTTCCTATTCTCCCGGATTATGCCATTTCTGATTATTATTTATTCCAAGCCAATGTCATGCTTTCGGCTTCCCTGGCTTTTTTCACTTCCGTCTCGTTTCGCTTCTTTATAAACCTGTAGTTTTTCATGGATCGAACCTCGTACACGCTTCTCTTCTGGTTCAGCTGCATTTATTTCTTTGCCTGAGTCTTCCGGCTCATCCATATTTAATAAAGCATTCAACTCAGATAACCTTTCCATCATCTGGTTCAGTTCGGCTTCTTTTGGAAACGGTTTGCCAACCTCTTCTTTTGCACTTTTCAGCTGTTCCTGTACCGTCTCCAGTCTCTGCTCCGCTTCTGCCATCTTTTCCGGATAACTTTCCAACAAGTTATTGATACGGGTAATATTGCCCAGTGTATCTGCTCCAAGCTGAATTTTCGATACCGATTCATGTTTCATTGACAGGTAAAATGCTTTGCTCCAGCTGTCAAACTGAACCCGCATATTGAATCCCTGATAATTTCCAACATCCATGGCGGTATCCAATGACTGTATCTCCTTGCAGGCTGCCAGAAGTGCGGTTCCTGCTTCTTTCTTGTCAGTAAATACCTTACCGCTGATTTCCATAAAGAAATGGTCTGCATCTGGAATCTTGTGTTCCTGATAATGGGCGATATCTACCCGATAGCTGTCAATAATTTCTGTCAGCGTTGCGATCTGCTGTGGAAATTTCCGGGCAATGTCATCTTCCAGCCGGTACTGATTATTCATATGGTTGGCTTTTAACAGTTTCAGTTTTGCCACATCTACATCCAATTCCATTTTCTCCTTCACCGCCGGATTACCGGTTGCAAGAGCTTTTACCTCTGCGTAGGAAAGAGCCGCTTCATCCACATCCTCACAGCTTCGTACCGGAGCCTTGCTTGTCATAATCTGTGATATGAATTTCTGTTTGTTCTCGATCAGCTGCCACATATAACTGTCAAATGTGGATTCTGTTACATACCGGAAGATCTGTACTATTTTGTTATGGTTGCCCTGCCGGATAATACGCCCTTCCCTCTGCTCCAGATCTGACGGTTTCCAGCCAATATCCAGATGATGCAGGGCGATCAGACGATCCTGCACATTGGTACCGGCACCCATCTTAGCAGTGGAACCAATTAAAAAACGAACCTGCCCGGATTTTACTTTTCCAAACAACTCCGTTTTCTTTGCTTCTGTATTCGCATCATGAATAAAGGCTATTTCCTTCTCCGGCACTCCTCTCTCGATCAGCTTCTGCTCTTCCAGTTCTCTGGAACACTGTTTCATAGCATACACAGCCTGACAGATATCATGGATTTTTTCGCAATCTACAGATCGCAAATGCTGATCCAGAGTTACTAAAAATCTTTGCCAGTCATCCAGTTTCTGGCTGACCTGCATCATACACTGAAACAATTCTGCGGCTTCGCACGCTGCAGATAACACAACATTCTTATTATTGATACTCCCATCGGCATTTCTCATATGACCGATCATATACGCCTGATCTACTGAAACCATCTTTCCTCTCCTCCTATCTAAACGGCATTTCCTCTTCCATACCCTCCGGGATCTCTAAAAATCCCTCAGCATCTGCCGGAAGTGGTGGTCTGTCTGACATCTTTGCACCGGCAAATTCAATCCGGTTGGCATAGATTTCCGTGGTATAAACCTTTTTGCCAGTTTCTTTATCTTCATAGTTTCCAGTAACAATCTCACCTTCGACCATTACTTTTGTTCCCTGAACCAGATAGTCCCTGGTAAATTCCGCTTTTTTCGCAAAAGCTTTGACAGGAATAAAACTGACATCATCGGAATAATTTCTTCTCACCGCCATAACAAATTTGGCAATCTTATGAAGTCCTTTCTCATTTTCGACTTCGTTGTATCCGGGATTTCTTACCAATCTTCCCGAAATAATTATTGTATTCATTGGCTTCTCTCCTTCCTACGCTTTCATTGTTTTATAACAGATTCCAATGCAGGGACCGCATTTGCCATAAGCACAGCCGTAGCATTCATCTTTTTCCAGTTCTTCCTGCTTCATTTCACCAGCAAACATGTCAAGCAAGGTAGTATATACCTTTTTTACAGCCAGATATTTTTCTTCTGCCTTTTCCATCTTTTCCCTGTAAAATGGAATCAATCTTCTAAGAAGCGGATGAAAATGTTCCTCTTCATCATCCCAGGCACAGGTTTTCATCATACAACGTGGCTGTTTCTCATAGCTTCCCAGATAATATGGGCAGAATGTACATCCCCGTTCCTTCAACATATCTGTCGGAATAACCGGCATCTGTCCTTTAATTTCCTTTGTAACATGCTTGTTCTCAATTCGTTCTCTCATGTAAATTCCTCCTAATTTCTATTGCAAAAAGGATTTTCCCTTGTATTGCCTGCTTTTGAGCACAAAAAAAGAGGCAGACTTACGATTTTTACTTCGCAAGCCTGCCTCTTATCAAATAATCACTTTATTTCTGAACAATATATCGTATAAGAACATATATTGCCCGAATCACATACACCGGAATCATGATACTTCCAATCAATGCTCCAATGATGACACTTAATGCAGCCATACCTAATATTGCTGTGGTATCCATCCCTTTCGGAATTAAAATCAGCCGCATTTTATGTATTCCAAACGGAAGTCCGGCAAGAAATATCCACCAGAACCAATCTGTTTGTCCACTGACTTTCATAATTATTTCTATCATCCAGAACCAGAATACCATGAAGCTTAATGGTAAAAACGTCTTCTTGATCACATCCTCGATTGTCATTTTCCTATTCCTTCTTTCTACCTTCTTCTGCCACCTCTTGTTATCCATAACCAGATTGTTTGTTTTTTCTACATACATCAAATACCGTATCAACGCTTTCTGATGTATACTGTCAATTTGATTCTCCACTCTTCTCTCTCCCCTCTGCCCATGTTTCCAAGAGCTTGAAAATCACTTCTTCCATTTGTTCCTTTGAATAATCAACCGGAAAATACTTTTTCAACTTTGTTTCAGGAATTTGTACCTGAACTTCTTTCTCCTGTTCTTCTCTCATACAAATCTTGTCTATCGTAAGATAAGTAAGAGCTTCCTGTTTGGATATTTTCTTTAATTGTTCTGCCTGTTTCATTGAAGGTACCATGTTATGGGTGTTCATATATTGAATCAGTAGCTGCTGTTCGTCTTTCTTTAAGTAAGACAACTCAACTGCCGTATTAAATGGAAGTTTCTTGATATCCGTCAGATACAACAACTCAGTAATCAATTCTGTCAGATGAATATATCTTAAAACCTGTCTGGCACTATCTTCCGTATTTTGACTGACTTCTTCAGCTGCTGACTTTTTGCCAACTCGACAAGAAGTTAAATCAGTTCGTTTCCCTTGTCGTTTCAAAGCATCATACTTCATCTTATAAGCAAAGGCTTTTTCGCTGAATAATAGTTCTTCCCTCTGGATATTTGAGTCAACCATGATTACCGTAGCTTCATCATCCGTAAGATCTTTGATGATCACAGGCATTTTCTGTATCCCTGCGATCTCACAAGCTCTTCTACGGCGATGCCCGGCAACCAGTTCATATCCGCCGGCAGATCTCATTCTCACAATTCCCGGAACTAAGACTCCATATTCGGTTACACTCTTCACCAATTCTTCCATTTTCTTATCATTTTTCACCTTAAATGGATGATTTGGAAAGGAGTGCAAACTACTGACAGATACTTCGCAAATCCCATTTGCACCATCTCCGGTCGTTCCAAATAATTCATCTAACGGTTGCAGTGAAATAGGTGTTGTATTCTTTTTACTTGACATCAGCAAGAACCTCCTCCGTCAGTTTTTCAAAAGCCAATGCAACATTCCCTCCTGGTTCATATTTATAGATACTTTCTCCCTCTCGAACTGCCTCTTTCATTCTGACCGAAAAAGGGATATAGCTCTCAAATATGCGGAGCTGACTGCCATAAACATTATGAAGTAAATCCATATTGTCTCTGGCGTCTTTTGTTCTGGCATTTACCAGGCTGAAAAGAATTCCTGATATCTGAAGTGTTGGGTTGATCTGTCTTCTTACTTTTCCGATTGTTTTCAATAACTGCTGCAACCCTTTAATTGGAAGATAAGAAGCTTCCACAGGGATCAAAACTTCATCTGAAGCCGCAAGAGCATTGATTGTAATCATTCCCAACGAAGGCATACAATCAATCAGAATATAATCATAGCGATCTTTAACTGTATTGATTATCTGTTTTAAGATAAATTCTCTGCTCATCGCATTAACCAGCTGAACCTCTATTCCTGCAAGTTCGATATTAGAACAGATGATGTCTATTCCTTCCTGCTGGTGACGGATGAAACAGTCCTCCGGAATATTCTGATCTCTCAGAGACATTTCCATCAATGCTGTCAATGTCTGATCACTATCATCACAATCACGATATCCAAAACTGGCTGATACGTCGGACTGTGGATCTGCATCCACGATTAACACTTTTTTATTCTTGCGTGCAAGTCCTGCTCCCAGGTTTGCTGCACATGCAGATTTACCTGTTCCACCTTTTTGATTAACAATAGAAATAATTCTTGTCATCATTTTTCCTTTCCGGATCTAAAAGAAAAATAACAAAAATTTCTTACGAAGATTTGTACGAAAATTTATACGATAGTTTTTACGAAAATACGAAAATGAAAAGTTGCATTATAAATCGCTTTATAGTTAACTACCGAAATCGCCACATTTTTCTTAAAAATCATGCGAAGTTTGCGTTAAGAAGTTCGTACGCAGGTTTTACGAAAACCATGACGAACATTTTACGAAAATCCGCTTAAAAAGTTACATGAATTTATAATGCAATACATGAAGTGGTGTATATAAGAAAAACCCTTGAAAATACTGGATTTTCAAGGGTTTTAAGACTCTTTTTAAAGTTCTGCAAAAATCAGATTACTGTGCCATCTGCTTTGCAACTTCCTCAGCGAAGTTCTCTTCCTTCTTCTCGATTCCGTCGCCGGTCTCGTAACGAACGAATCCTTTGATAGTGATCTTAGCGCCGTTCTCTTTAGCAACCTGTGCTACGTACTGAGCTACGGACTGCTTGCCGTCCTCTGCTTTTACGTAAACCTGGTCTAAGAGACAGATCTCTTTCATCTCTTTGTTGATACGTCCCTGGATCATACCCTGGATAACCTTCTCCGGCTTGGATGCTTCCTTCGGATCGTTCTGGATCTGAGCCATAAGGATGGATTTCTCATGCTCGATGAAGTCTGCGCTTACTTCATTACGGCTTGTGTATTTCGGATTAAGAGCTGCAACCTGCATGCAGACGTTCTTAGCCATCTCTTTAACAGCGTCGTTTACAACGTCTGTCTGAACGTCAAGAAGAACACCGATTCTTCCGCCGGCATGGATATAGGAAGCAACGAAACCGTTCTCCTCTGTAACCTGTTTGAAACGACGGATGCTCATGTTCTCGCCGATGATGGAGATCTGGGAGGAAAGAGCTTCCTTAACAGTAAGGCTCTCATCTGCTGCCCACTTCTCATCCATGAATGCATCCATATCTGCTGCTGTTGTTGTAAGAGCCTGAGCTGCAACCTGAGCAACGTATGCCTGGAACTTTGCATTCTTTGCAACGAAGTCTGTCTCAGCATTAACCTCAACGATAACAGCTTTCTTCTCGTCTGCTGCCATAGCTGTGTCAACGATACCCTCAGCTGCGATACGTCCAGCCTTCTTCTCTGCGCCTGCAAGTCCTTTTTCTCTTAAGAACTCAACAGCCTTGTCCATGTCGCCGTCTGTAGCTGCAAGAGCCTTCTTGCAGTCCATCATTCCAGCGCCTGTCATTTCTCTTAACTCTTTTACCATTCCTGCTGTGATTGCCATGATAATTTTCCTCCATTATTCATAGTTATCTGTTGCTTGTCTCTATAAAACTTTTATACAGAAAATCTCCTGCCTGCAGATTTTCCCGCATACGAAAGTATATACAAAATGCCTCAACCTGTTGATCAGGCTGAAGCATTCTCGTTGCTGGTCACAGAATACTGTAAACAGCAACGCATTTCTTTTCATATCAAGAACTGATATTACTCTTCTACAGCCTCTTCAGCTTCTGCTGCTTCTACATCAGCATCTTCGTAATAACCATCTTCTGCTGCTCCCTGATTTGCCTCGATCACAGCGTCTGCCATCTTGGAAACGATCAGTTTTACAGCTCTGATTGCATCATCATTTCCCGGGATTACATAATCCAGTTCTTCCGGATCACAGTTTGTATCAACGATACCGATCAATG
>OLWA01000573.1_pt1 | contig 45482 bp, 38 predicted proteins | sample 1673251 | NCBI WGS metagenome assembly OLWA01 (sample SAMEA3178937, study PRJEB25190) | human gut metagenome | biome: human gut; feature: human-associated habitat; material: faeces | place: Austria | collected 2013 | reverse complement strand
GGATGCCTTCATACGCAAAATCCAGCACAAAATAAACCGAAGACCTCGCAAAAAAACTAAATTTCGATTCTCCTAAAAATGTTTTCTTTCGTCAAATAGCTAATTTTGCACTTGCCAGTTGAGAGTAGGTGCGATTCTTTTTCGCTGAGTTTCCAAAGATTTGAGGCTTTGAATAGCTCAGCAATGAGAAAAAATGCTTAACTTTGCAGTCGCAAACCGCTATGCAGAAGTCCGGTCGGGGTTTGAGCGGCGGGATGCAGACATAATGGAAAGCGTTTACTCGACGCTCTTTCTTGACGTTCTGAAATCTGGAAAATTATCGGTATAGTCAAGAATGTAGCAAACAGTAGATGCCTTGTGGATATGAATATTCTATCATCAGCAAACGCGAGAGCGAAAGCTGTTGGTATATGTCATATTCTGCGTGAGGCTTCTGCAAGTTTGCTCGTTCAACTATACCGGGCAATTCCAGAGCCTCAGAACGTGGAACGAGCAACAAGTACGGCTCTCACGCTTTTTTATCTAATCTCTAATATTTAGCCAATTTTTGAGCCATTGGCGTAAAGAAAAGTTATGAAATTAAAACTTTTAAAGTTAGTATTTATTCTGATTGTTTCTGCTTTGTTTTCATCAGAAATATATGCTGAAAACGGTGTCGTTAGACAATATCGAAAAGAAACAGGATTTCCAAACTCCTTCATTGTTGTCACCGAATATGATAATGGCAATTCTATGTTAGTCACATATTCCATATGCCCCCAATGTAAAGGCACAAAAAAATGTAGTGCATGTTATGGGCAAGGAGGTGTCTATATTGGCAGTATCACAGGTTATATGTCATGTATCGCATGCGGACAAACCGGTGTATGTGGTGCGTGTGACTCTAATGGCCTTACAGTAATCGGCTCAATGATGCTTGATTCGGAAGGGAACATATTAGGCTCATCTTCAATCTATGGGAATTCTTCAGATTCGCGGTCCAGTCTTAATTCAAACAGACATAGTTCATGTCACTACTGTAATGATACAGGCTACTTTTTAGATCAGAGTTCTACCCCTGGGACCTTTATTGGTCATACTCCATTGTACAACAGTTCCGGCAGTAAATGTAGAATCTGCGGACGGCACAACGAGCATTGGCATCTGCAATGCAAACATTAGCCGAACAGGAGAAATCAAAGGAACATAATCAGAATAAGGTATTTACGATGCTTTATAGAAAAGGCATATATTGAGACCATAATAATGTAACACTAATTATATGATGAAAAAAATACTTTTTACACTTGTCGTTTTAATTATATCAAATATCTGTGCCTCTGCTCAATTGCCAAGCACTATATTTGGTTGTACATTTGACAAATCAACATCATCAAATGTTAAGCAACAACTAAGTCGTATTGGATTTGAACCCACTGTCAACCCCAATGGGAGCTTATTCTTTTCTTTTCTTAACTCATCACACCCCAATATTGATGATACTGCGCCAAAGTTGTTTGGAACTTGGTGGCAATGTTGTCTCTTTTCGTTCTCTAATGAAGTGCTAAGTGACGTACATCTTCAAAATCTTTACAAAAACATTAAATTTGCAGAAGATGATTATAATAGTATAAATGATTATCTCAAAAATAATTACTCAAAATATTTTTGGAAATCGGGTTCTTCAAGTAGTAAACAAGGTTATAAAGAGATAAAGGCTGTATATTATAATTCTGGCAATTTATATTTTAAATTGCTCTATGGAGAAACTAAAGGTGAACCATTCGTGGCGTTACAAGCCTATTATAGATAAGCACTTAGAAAGAGGCGGAATAATCAATGAATTCTTCCAGCCTCATTCTTTGGGTATTTACTATGAGTATGAAAATCATCATTCGGCGAAGAATTTATGATTTGAACTATTTTCAGTCCGACGAAAGAAAATATCTTTAGTCGGACTGAATTGTTAACGGAGGATTCTTTTGATTATGGTCTGTTTCAATGCTTTCCACTGCTCTTTGAGCCATTGGAAAATTCGTGTCCCATTGATATGTAGATGGAACTTGTTGTCCAACGGGTCACGGATAAATTTGAATATAGTGCCAGCCGCAACCTCAACCTTATCATGCTTTTTGGGATAGTCAAGAGTTACGTTAGTGGTAAGGTAACGACCATCGCCGTCCATTAGCTTACGTGCAAGACTGTCAGGAATACCGACCTTTTCGTATTCTTTCAGAGCCGGAATCATAGCTATGGTATTGGGAAAGTATTTTTCAATCTTGGCGATTTCTTTAATATGACCTCTGACGATGCTTTCCTCTTGTTTCTTCTGCCTGTCGAGCTGCTGCAAATCCCATACACGGTTGCGATGAGTCTTGTCGGTTTCATCGCACGGTCTTTTAGCGTATTATGGCGTTGTTCAGCGATGTCCGGTTTATTCCAGTGATTGTCGATGTGTGTCTTTATTTTCTGACGGATATGATTCCATCACGGCGGCGAAGTTACGAAACGGTTTCTATATATGCGAGCATTTTGCCTCCGGGAGCCAATCTGTGTTATAAAACTGATTTTGACGGGCTATTTCAGCTGTTTTCTATCGTTGTCGCCGCTTTCAAGTACGCTCATCTGATGGATGGCGATTTGATTGAGCTTGATCAGACGCTCCTGCTGTGGCTTCCCCTGTTCAATAAACACCGCATTGAGATTCTCCATATTGGAGAGGCATATAAGTTCATTGATTGATGCATAGTCGCGGATATTGCCTTTGAGGTCGGGATTGGCGTCACGCCACTGTTTTGCCGTCATGCCGAACATAGCCACATTCAGGACATCGGCTTCATTGGCATATATGATACTTGCCTGAGCCTTTGTAATCTCGGCGGGTATGAGATTGTGCTTAATGGCATCTGTATGGATTCGATAGTTTATCTTAGACAGCTCGCGTTTCGCAGACCAGTCGATAAGTTTCTGTTCATCTTCCTTTAGGCGCTGGAACTCCTTTACAATATAAACCTTGAATTCGGGGCTTATCCACATCGCAAACTCAAATGCAATGTCTTTAATGGGCGTATGTTCCCCCATAGCGTCCGGCTTTTGCTTGAACGGATATGGCATTAGTCCGGGCAACGAATTCTTTTACGCTTATCTTAAAACTGTTAAGTCCCGACTGATTTTTAATTATGGCGAATTCGCCATAATTAAAATTGGGATTATATACTTTCTCCCAGATTCCGATAAATTCCAAGGTATTACGGTTACGAAGCCAGTCAGTAATGAAGAAATCTCCATCTTTGGCACGCATCATATCTGTAAGGCAGATGTAATCCTCTCCGTTGACTTTGAGGATGTTTACCTCAGTATCTTTTACTATTAGCTTCGCCATGTTGTTTGTAATTGTATCGAAATCGTACATTTATTGCGTTTGTTTATAAAAAGCACTATCTTTGTTTTGCCCATTATCGGCTGCGTTCGGCATAGCCGGAGCAAGCTCCGCTTCGCGCTCACTTGCACGAGAGGTTCTGACGTTGAATCTTACCAACGGTAGTCATTTATGACCGCCTATACAACACTATAACAAGCGAGGATGCCAAAGTGTCAAGAACATCGTGGGGTATTTCCTTGATTCCGGCAAGAGCGACCTACCGGGCAAGATGCTTTCATGCCGGCAAGCATCTTATCTTTTTCTGTCATTATTTCTTTCTATTATTTTGACAAAACTTTCGGGAAGCCTTACATTATACAATTCAAGCGCGTCGGCAAAAAGAGGGGCAATCTCTTCGTCGGTAAATCCGGCTATGCCGCAACCTATGCGGGTAACGTAAAATGTATTCTGGTCCCACTCTCGTGCAAGCTTGATAAAATCATCCACATAAGGCTTTATTGTGTCAACACCACCCTGCATGGTAGGTATCGCATAAGATTGTCCCTGTATGCCGACCCCTTGCCCCCATATTGCACCGAAACGCTCATAGGCAACCCGTGCGGCACCTCCTGCATGCATTCCGGCAAGATTACTCCCAAATACAAAAATATCATCTTCTTCGAGTGATGTAATATTTTCCGGTGTGTACTTCATCTTTACATTAATATTTAGGTTACAAAAATTGTCACAAAGATAGCAATGGATAGCAATAACAAATATTCCTCATTTTATGTTTTACAACATACTTCTTGTCGCCATTTAAAATAATTTGCTAAATTTGGAATGTTTTATAGCTTATATACGTAATTCTGTGATTTATTTTTTATTTATTAATTGAAAAATGGTAAAAGGAATTTTCTATTCATTGATGTTGCTGGGCTCATCCCCGGCAATTGTCGCTGCTACGACAGGCGATTACGGATTACCCGAAAAAATCCGGGAAGGCAATATCCTTCATTGTTTTGACTGGACCTGTTCTCAGGTCAAAGAAGAATTACCGGCAATAGCAGAAGCCGGATTCGGAGCAGTACAGCTGTCACCCGTACAGGGCAACTGCAATTCAGGCGCCGAATGGTTTTACGCCTACATGCCCTATGACTTCGCGTTCCGCTCCTCAGGAGTAGCTGCGACTAAGACAGAGTTAAAATCGTTATGCGACGAGGCGGCAAAGTATGGCATCAAGATTGTGGTCGATGTGGTCGCCAATCATGTAAACAAAGCCTCAGGCTATCATGACAAATGGTGGGACTCCGATGACCGCGTGCGTTGGCAGGGAGGCATAAATTATAACAGCCGCTACAGCATAACCCATGGTCAGCTTGGAGATTACGGTGATGTAAATTCAGAACGCGAGGATGTACAGCAACGCGCCAAGGCTTTTGTTGAAGAGTTGAAGTCATGTGGCGTTGCCGGTATACGCTGGGATGCAGCCAAGCATATCGGACTTCCTTCGGAAGGATGTGGATTCTGGTCGGCAGTGACTTCTGTGCCCGATATGTGGCACTACGGCGAGATTCTTGATGGACCCGGCGGTGACAAGTACAATCTTTTGAAAGAATACACCGACTATATCAGTGTGACCGACTCGGAATATTCGTCCTGGACATACAACCAGGTATGTTCAGGAAATGTACCCTCAGGTCATGGAAGCTGGACCGCAAACGGTGTCCCATCCACTGGCATCGTATATTGGGGAGAAAGCCACGACACATATTCCAATGACGGAGACTACGGGACAAACAGTTCAAATGTAGCTCAAGATAAAATCGACCGCATGTGGGCGATTGGCGCCTGCCGTAACGGAGAGACATCTCTTTACTTTTCCCGCCCGTCAGCGACCAAACGCAACAACATAAGAATGGGACAAAAAGGCAGCACCCACTTCACTTCCCGTGAAATTGCCGCAGTAAACCATTTCAAAAATGCCATGACAGGCAGACCCGATTACTACACTTCATCCGACGGTATAGCTTGTGTCACCAGAAAGGATGGTGGAGCGTGCATTGTGGTAGGTGCCGGTGGTAGCCGTGACGTCGCTGTAACAAATGGTGGAGGCTATGTTCCCTCGGGTACATATGTCGATGAAGTGTCGGGCTCGACATTCACCGTTACGCCGACGACAATAAGCGGTCGTGTCGGAGAAACAGGTATTGCCGTGATTTATGATGCCGACCTGCCGTTTGAGCCCGGTGATGACGACGACCCCACCCCCGCCGACATGCCTGATGAGTTTTATATCATAGGAGAAGTCAACGGCAATGCCTGGGACCCTTCAATAGGCGTGAAAATGGAAAAATCAGGAGCTGAATTTGTGGCAGAAGTAAATGTCAATGGCTATTTCAGCTTCACCAAGGCTCTCGGAAAGGCCGGTGACTGGAACGCGTTCAACAATAGCGGAAACCGTTATGGAGCTACAAAAGATACAAAACTTGACAATGGCACCCCGTCACCAATATACCAGATGTCAGATCCAAGCGCATATACAGTGTCGGCGCCGGGGTCATATACGATAACTGTCAATTGGTCTGACAAGACTGTTGTCGCAAAAGAAGTGGCAGGCATAAATGAAGTCACCATAACCGATGACTCTGCTGTCGAGTATTATAATCTACAAGGAGTCAAAGTAGAGAACCCCTCGGGAGGAATATACATCGTCCGTCGAGGTAATAATGTGACCAAGTGCATTATCCCTTAACCTAAAGCGATAGGGTTTACCGGTTTCTGTCACCGGTAAGCTCTATCGCCTCTTTTCCCGTCATGGAATCGATTTCAATACACACGACACACACCACTTTTATAAAGCGTTCAATCTCGTCATGAGGGTCAATCCCCGGCGAATACTTCTCAGCCAGCATCATCAAGGCATCAAGGCGCTCCCGGCTGTCATCCACAATCCGGGCTTTTCCAAACACAATCACGCTCCTGAAATATGATGTAAATTTCTCCGGAACGACATCATCCTTGTCAATTATACATAACGAACATTTCGGATTACGCGCGATTGCGTCAATCTTATGACCCTGCTTTGCACAATGCACATATATGCACTTGCCATCATACACATAGTTTATCGGCACAGCATAAGGGTAACCTTCATCTCCATCCACAGCCCATACCGCTACTTTGCCTTTTCGCAATATATCCATTGTATCACTCTCAGGCAGAAGCTGCTTGAAACGTCGCATCTTATGATTCATCATCCTAAAACTTTTAAACCAATAATTGAAAGAATCAGTGTCGTAATAAAGAAAACACGCCAAAATGTCGCAGGTTCATTAAAAAACAATATTCCGACGACAACCGCCCCCACGGCACCTATTCCCGTCCATACAGGATATACCGTTCCGACAGGAAGCCGCTCCGCCGCTTTTGCCATCAAAAACATGCTGAGTGCCAACGCAACGACAAATCCGGTCCACCATCCGGCAAGTTCTTGTCCGCTTGCTGTCTTGGTCTTGCCAAGGCAAAAAGTGAACCCCACCTCCATAAGTCCGGCACATATCAAAAGAATCCAGTTATACATACAATAATACTTTTCCCGACAAATATACCGCTTTTCATCAAGACCGGAAAATATTATGACACACGGCTTAAAAAGCGTGGAGCATAGGACGCGACAGCCAACAAGCAAGGCTATATTTTCCATATTTCACTTTTTTGTTGTACCTTTGTCCCCCGAATAATAACATAGAAGATTAATGAGTTACAACTTATTGAAAGGAAAGCGCGGTGTGATATTCGGCGCGCTCAATGACATGAGTATCGCCTGGAAGGTAGCTGAAAAGGCTGTTGAAGAAGGCGCGACAATCACTCTCTCAAATACTCCGGTTGCTGTGAGAATGGGTGATGTAAGTAAACTTGGCGAAAAACTTAATGCAGAAGTAATCCCTGCCGACGCAACTAATGTGGATGACCTTGAGATGGTGTTCCAGCGTTCTACCGAGGTCCTCGGCGGCAAGATTGATTTTGTGCTTCACTCTATAGGCATGTCACCTAATGTACGTAAAAAGCGTCTGTATGATGACATTGACTACGACTTGCTAAATAAAACCCTTGACATCTCTGCTGTGTCATTCCACAAGATGATTCAGGCGGCAAAGAAGCTTGACGCCATAAACGATTACGGAAGCATTATCGCTTTGAGCTATATCGCGGCTCAGCGCACAATGTTCGGCTACAACGACATGGCTGACGCAAAAGCACTGCTTGAGTCTATCGCCCGCAGCTTCGGCTACATCTATGGTAGAGAAAAGCACGTGAGAATCAACACTATCTCGCAATCACCAACCCAGACCACTGCGGGAAGCGGTGTAAAAGGCATGGATTCACTCATGGACTTTGCAAACAGAATGTCACCGCTCGGCAATGCTGACGCAGAAGAGTGTGCCAACTATTGTATCGTCATGTTCAGTGACCTCACCCGCAAGGTGACCATGCAGAATCTTTATCACGACGGAGGATTCTCTAACATGGGTATGAGCCTGCGTGCAATGGATCAATATGAGAAGAGTTTTGACCTTTACCGCAACTCTGACGGAACAATACAATACGGTTAATCAACCCGTATGCCCAAATAAAAAAACTCCGGAGTTCTATTGAACCTCGGAGTTTTTTATTTGACTTTAATTTAATCAGAACAACGGGAATGTCGAAGTCGAATACACATATTTGCGTTCAAAATCCTGCTGAGACATAGTGAACATCAATATACCCTGAATCAGCCAGAGAATTGAAGGAATACCACATGTACACAGTGACACTATGAGCGTAATTATGCCTGCAGTGTTCTTACCGACATAGAAATACTGGATTCCAAGTGTGCCAAGGAATATAGCAAGCAGGGCAGCCACTCCACGGCTTTTTCCAGAAGGTCCCGGAGAAAATACACTATCCTGATAAGGAGGAGGACAATTGTTTGAATTATTTTCCATCTTGAATACTGTTTTATTGTTAGCAATAATGATTACCTCTATAATGCAAAGTAACTAAAATAATTCTATTAATCACAATTTTTGTGTAGGAATTTTTAACGCTTGTCAACATTTCCCTCATAATAATTGATATAGGCCTTGTTTACAAGCCTTATGCCACCCGACGTAGGATAGTCACCGGAAAAATACCAGTCACCTGGACAATCGGGAACCGCCTCATGCAATCCTTCAATTGTCTGATATATAATCTCGACTTCGGCATGAGTGTCATCAGGTGTAAGCATCTGCGCTATTTTTTTAGAAATCTGCTCCTCTGAAAATGGTTCGTAAATCGCTTTTACACAGTTTACAAGCTTGCTGTCGGGAGCGTTCTCAAGGGAGATGCAATTCTCATAGACCTTGTTCAGCACATCTTCCCTTCCACTCTCTTTAAGCAGCTCCACTGCGGCGCGGAATGCACAGAACTCTCCCATTCTTGACATATCTATTCCATAATAGTCGGGATAGCGGACCTGTGGTGAAGAGCTGACGATGACAATCTTTTTAGGATGAAGCCGGTCAAGCATCCTTATGATTGACTGGCGTAAAGTTGTGCCGCGCACGATAGAATCGTCAATCACGACCAAGGTGTCCTTGTCATTTTCAACGATACCGTAGGTCACGTCATAGACATGAGCGGCAAGATCATTACGTGACTCACCTTCAGCGATGAATGTGCGGAGTTTTATATCCTTGATTGCCACTTTCTCTATGCGCAGCTTTGTCCGCATTATGTCAAATAACGCGTCGCGTGACAGAGCGTCATTTTGCGACAGCTCATATATGCGGTCAGCCTTCGCCCTGTCAAGATACTTTTCAAGACCCTCTATCATGCCGATAAACGCGACCTCGGCAGTATTGGGTATAAACGAGAACACCGAATGGTTCAGATCGTAGTCAACGCCCTTGAGTATCTTGTCGACAAGATTTCGTCCGAGGGCTTTGCGCTCCTGATAGATTTCGGCATCGCTTCCACGGGAAAAATATATGCGTTCAAAGGAACAACGCTCGTTTTTACCCTCTCCCAGTATATCTTCGACTGCAACATCGCCCTTCTTTGTCACGATAATTGCACTGCCGGGGGCAAGCTCATGCACGTCTCGGCGCGGGACATTCAAGACAGTCTGTATGACCGGACGCTCTGAAGCCACTACGACAATTTCATCATCAGCATAATAAAAAGCCGGGCGTATGCCGTGGGGATCACGTAAAGCCCACATGTCACCGGAGCCGAGGGCTCCGCATATCACATATCCCCCATCCCATCCCGGAGCCGTAGAAGCCAGCACCGGACGAAGGTCAATATTATCCTCAATAGCGACAGCACGCTCGATGCCGTCAAGCCCCTGCTCGGTAAACTGATGATAAAGCCTGTTGTTTTCCTTGTCGAGAGCGTAACCGAGCTGTTCAAGTATTATGACCGTGTCAGAGTATATGCGAGGGTGCTGACCTTTGTCGACAACCGACTGAAATATGCTGTCGACATTAGTCATATTGAAATTTCCACATAGCATGAGTGAGCGCGAACACCAGTTGTTACGCCTCAAAAACGGGTGTACATAACTGATACCGCTGCGACCGGTTGTAGAATACCTCAAGTGTCCCATGTAGATCTCACCGACAAACGGAGCATAGGCATCAACCCAGTCAGCGGAATGATCATTTATATGAACCTGGTCCAACTGCCTATTTATCGTTGAGAAAATCTCCTGAATGGCTCCGGAGCCGAGAGCTCTCTCGCGGAACACATATTCGTGTCCCGCGGGAGAATTCATCTTTATCACTCCGGCACCCGCAGCTTCTTGTCCACGGTTATGCTGCTTCTCCATAAGGAGATACAGCTTGTTCAGCCCGTAAAGATAGGTGCCATATTTTTGTTTGTAATATTCAAGCGGTTTGAGAAGGCGTATCATCGCAACGCCACACTCGTGCTTCAGTGGTTCCATTATTTTGTTTTAAGAAATTTATCAATTCCTTTTGCGGCATTGCGACCTGACGCGATGCAACGAGCCACAAGCGACGCCCCGGTAGCGGCATCACCGGCAGCAAATACCTTCTCGACACTACTCTGTTGAGAGGCATTTACTTTAACGTTGCCTCTTGCATCCTTTTCCACACCAAGCTGTTCAAGCAACCCCTCCGCCACAGGATTGGTAAAGCCCATGGCAAGAAGCACAAGCTGTGCTGACAGCCGTTCTATCTTTCCGGTACGGATAAGGTTCATTTTTCCGGTGGAAGGGTCTTTTTCCCAATTCACTTCCTCGATTTCAACTTCGTCAACCTTGCCATCCTTACCAATGAACTTGCGGGTGTCAAGAAGCCAACGGCGCTCACACCCCTCAAGATGAGAGCTTGATGTCTTTAATATAAGAGGCATGTTAGGCCAGGGGGTATCGGGATTCTCCCCTACAGGCGGCTTAGGCATGATTTCAATCTGAGTGACAGAAAGAGCGCCTTGACGATTTGCAGTTCCTACACAGTCACTGCCCGTATCGCCGCCGCCTATCACAAGTACATGCTTCCCTTTTGCCGAGATACGCTTGTCACGCGGCACTTCCACTCCTGCATTTACGCGGTTTTGTTGCTGAAGAAATTCAAGCGCGAAATGAATGCCGTCAAGCTCACGACCTTCGACATTAAGGTTGCGCGGCACTTCGGCTCCGATAGCCACACAAACTGCATCATAGCCACGCAACAGGTCATCAGCTTTTACATCAGTACCGACCAGGACACCGGTCTTAAACTCAATGCCCTCCTCTTTAAGCAGGTCGATGCGACGGTCTATCACACTTTTGTTAAGTTTGAAATCGGGGATTCCAAACCGAAGAAGCCCGCCGACACTCTCATTTTTCTCAAATACAGTCACCGAGTGACCTTTCTGATTCAATTGGTTGGCGCAGGCAAGTCCTGAAGGTCCGGAGCCGATTACGGCAACTTTCTTGCCTGTGCGACGCTTCGGCACACGTGGATAGACATATCCCTCATTATAGGCTCGCTCCACGATAGCCGCTTCATTCTCTCGTATTGTCACAGGCTCATGCTGCTTGTTGAGCACACAACCTTTCTCACATCCGGCAGGACATACCCTGCCTGTAAACTCAGGAAAGTCATCAGTTGCAATCAACAAGGCATACGCGCCCTTTATATCATTCTTATACAGACGGTCCTGCCATTCCGACTGTCGGTTTCCAAGCGGACAATTCCAGTGACAGAACGGGACGCCACACTCCATGCATCTGGATGCCTGAAGACGGCGGTCTTCGGGATTAAGTGTCTGTTCGACCTCTCCGTAATCACGTACTCGGTCGCTGACCGGTCGGTAACCAGCCTCTTTACGAGGAATGGTCAGAAACGCTTTAGGATTTCCCATAATATATATTGTAATATTAAGCGGTTCAAAAATTAAATGTCATCAATCTCTCTCCACGTTTGCAAGACGCTGCTGCAAACGCGCCATCTTCTCATCATGAAGCACCTTCTTGTACTCGATAGGGATTACCTTTATAAACTGCTCCACATATTCCTGCCAGTTATCAAGCATTCTACCGGCAAGAGGGCTGTGGGTGTGCTTATAATGGTTGCCGATAAGGCGGTAAAGCTCACGATTGTCAGACATATCCTCAATAAGCGACAACTCTACCATCTCCATGTTGCAGAAATAGTCAAAGTCTCCCTCAGGATTCCACACATAAGCCACACCGCCGCTCATACCTGCGGCAAAATTACGTCCGGTCGTTCCGAGCACTACTGTACGGCCACCTGTCATATACTCACAACAATGGTCGCCGACGCCTTCCACCACTGCGGTGGCGCCGGAATTTCTAACACAGAATCGTTCGCCCACACGTCCATTGATATAAATCTCACCGGAAGTGGCTCCGTAAAGGATGGTGTTGCCGGCTATAATATTGTCCTGTGGTGGGAATGTGCTTCCAGCCGGAGGCACAATGACAATCTTGCCTCCTGAAAGACCTTTGCCCACATAGTCGTTGGCATCACCTTCAAGGCGGAAAGAAATGCCATGAGCCAGAAATGCACCGAAGCTCTGTCCTGCCGACCCGCGGAAAGTGCAGGCAATCATGTCATCGGGCAATCCCGCGTCACCGAAGCGTTTTGCAACGACGCCTGACAGCATCGCGCCCACTGAGCGGTCAGTATTGGCTATCGGGAACTCGAGTCCGACAGGCATCTTTGACTCAATTGCAGGGAATGAACGGCTTATCAGCTTGCGGTCAAGCACATTGGCAATATCGTGCTTCTGGTCGACAACATTCAATATTGCATTAACCTTTGCCTCAGAAGGCGTGTATAATATCTTTGAGAAGTCAAGATGTGAAGTCTTGTAAGTGGAATGGTCAGGTTTCACGAAAAGCATATCGGTGCGACCGATTATTTCATCGAGACGACGCACTCCTATCTCCGCAAGAGTCTCACGTATTTCCTGCGCAAGGAAACGGAAGAAATTAATCACATATTCCGACCTTCCGACAAAGCGCTTACGCAGCTCTTCATTCTGAGTGGCGACACCGACAGGACACGTGTTGAGATGACATTTACGCATCATCACGCAACCAAGCACAATCAACGCGCTTGTCGCAAATCCATATTCTTCAGCACCGAGCATCGCCATAATAACGACATCACGCGCTGTCTTCAATTGACCGTCGGCCTGTAGCTTCACCTGTCCTCTCAGATTATTCAATACAAGAGTCTGCTGCGTCTCCGACAGACCAATCTCCACGGGCAGACCTGCATAGCGGATAGAGCTTGCAGGAGATGCACCGGTTCCGCCGTCGCTTCCGCTTATGGTTATAAGGTCGCTCTTCGCCTTTGCCACACCGGCGGCAATAGTGCCGACTCCACTTTCAGAAACAAGCTTCACGCTTACCTTTGCATCGGGATTGACATTTTTTAAGTCAAATATAAGCTGCGCCAAATCCTCAATTGAATAAATGTCATGGTGAGGAGGCGGCGAGATAAGCGATATGCCGGGAATAGAATGACGAGTCTTAGCGATAATCTGGTCAACCTTGAATCCCGGAAGCTGACCGCCCTCTCCCGGCTTTGCGCCTTGCGCAATCTTTATCTGTATCTCATCAGCGTTCACAAGATACTCGGCCGTAACGCCAAAACGGCCTGAGGCAACCTGCTTTATAGCAGAACGCGCCGACGAACCATCCTCGCGCTGCTTGAATCGTTCAGGATCCTCACCGCCCTCACCGGTGTTGCTTCGGGCACCGATAGCATTCATCGCGATACCGAGTGCCTCATGAGCCTCGCGACTTATAGAGCCGAATGACATCGCTCCGGTGACAAAACGGTGCATTATATCCTCTATCGGCTCGACTTCATCAATAGGCACAGGTGTACCTTTCTTAAAGTCAAGGAAGTCACGTATAAATATAGGCTCCGGCTTATTGTCGACAAGCGATGTGAATTCTTTAAATTTCTTGTAACTACCAAGACGAGTGGCAAGTTGAAGCGTAGTAATCGCAAGGGGGTTCCACGCGTGTGACTCACCATCCTTGCGGAAAGAATACTGTCCAAGATGACGCAAAGGCAACTCGCTGTCGAAATCTTCTGAATAAGCCTCGGAATGAGACTTTAGGATGTCACGACACAGGTCGTCAAGCTCGATACCTGAAATCTTGCTTACGGTATTGCCGAAATAACGCTTCACCATGTCGTCAGATACGCCTATCGCCTCAAACAATTGCGCACCCTTGTAGCTTGTAATCGTTGAGATGCCCATCTTTGACATCACTTTAAGCAATCCCTTGTCGATAGCCTTGATATAATTCTTTTCAGCCGTGTGGAAGTCAAGCTGTATCTCCTTCCTCTCTACAAGGTCGTTGATTACCGCAAATGCAAGATAAGGATTGATTGCACTCGCGCCATAACCCGACAAGAGAGCAAAGTGCATTACCTCACGCGCATCGGCGGTCTCTACGACAAGTGCGGTTTGTACACGTTTCTTGCACTCTATCAGATGGTGATGGACGGCAGAGGTGGCAAGCAGCGACGGGATAGGAGCACGGTCGGCACTTACACTGCGGTCGCTCAACACGATATAGTTACAGCCTTCGTCAACAGCGGTCTCGGCGTCACGACACAAGCGGTCTATAGCCTCGGCAAGACCGTCAGTGCCTTCCGCCACGGGGAATGTCATATCGAGCTTGCGGGTATTGAATCCCTTGTAGCGAAGATTGCAGAGAAGGTCGAGCTCCCGGTTGGTTATGATAGGACGCTTTAGCAAAACCATCTTACATAACTCAGGATTCGGCTCAAGAAGATTCAGGTCAATCGCACCGATATAACTGTCAAGGCTCATGACGAGCTCTTCGCGTAGCGGGTCGATCGGGGGATTTGTCACCTGGGCAAAATGCTGACGGAAATAATTATAAAGCAGCTGAGGCTCTTTGGAAAGTACGGCAAGAGGAGTGTCACAGCCCATCGAATTGACAGGCTCTTTTCCATCAACCACCATTCGCGTTATAATATTCTCTACTTCCTCCCTATGATAGAAGAATGTGTGCAACAGTCGCCCGAAGTCATCCACTTCATACGATACCTTACGTCCGCTGCTTATCTTATCAAGGATTATCCTGTTGCGCGACAGCCAGTCGCGGTAAGGAAATTCGGAAGCCAGTTTTTCTTTAAGTTCGGCATCATGATATATTTTGCCTTCTTCCATGTCGACCATCAGCATCTTTCCCGGACGCAGACGACCCTTTTCCTTCACTTCCGAAGCCTCAAACGGCAACACACCCATCTCAGAGGCAACAACCATTGTGTCATTGTTGGTGATAAGATAACGCGCAGGACGCAGACCGTTGCGGTCAAGCATGCCGCCGGCATATCTTCCATCGCTGAACAACAATGTCGCGGGACCGTCCCAGGCTTCCATCAAAATGGAATGGAACTCGTAAAACGCTTTCAGTTCGGGCGATATAGGATTCTTATCATTGAACGACTCAGGGACAAGCATTGCAAGTGCATGAGGCAGCGACATACCGCTCATTACAAAAAACTCAAGCACATTGTCAAGAGACGCGGAGTCACTCATGCCGGGCTGGACAATCGGAGTAAGGTCGGCACCACCGAATTTTGACGGATGAAGCACACACTCACGCGCCTTCATCCACATGCGGTTGCCCTGTATCGTATTTATTTCTCCATTATGACCGAGCATACGGAAAGGCTGGGCAAGCGACCATGTCGGGAATGTATTGGTACTGAATCTCGAATGGACAAGCGCCATGCCGGTTGTGAAGTGCGGATTCATCAAGTCAGGGAAATAGTAGCGCAGCTGAAGACTTGAAAGCATGCCTTTGTACACAATCACCTTGGATGACAGTGACACGATGTAAAAAGCCTCTTTCCCTAAAAGCGACGAGGCTGCAATCTTTTTCTCTACACTGCGACGAAGCACATACAGCCTTGGTTCTATCTCTTCATTGGTCTTTTCATCGGCGACAAAAATCTGCTTGATAGCGGGTTCCGCCTCACGCGCCACAATACCAAGCTGTTCATTGTTGGTAGGGACATCTCTCACTGCAATAAGCGACAGGCCAAGCTCAATAGCCTCGCGCTCTATAATGTCAAGCATAATCTGCTGAGTGTCTTCATCTTTAGGCATAAAGACAAGACCACTTCCGTAACGTCCCTTTTCAGGAACAGCTATACCCTGCAGCAAAATAAATTCATGAGGAATCTGCACCATTATGCCGGCACCGTCACCGGTCTTGGGGTCGGCGCCTTCTGCGCCACGGTGTACCATGTGTTCAAGCACTTGCAAACCCTGCTCTACGAGCTGGTGGGACTTTATGCCCCTTATGTTTACAAGCAGCCCCACTCCACACGCATCATGCTCGAAGCGCGGGTCATAGAGCCCTTCAGGTTTAAGAATAGGACTTCTCATACGTAATAAACTTCCAAAAAAAACAGAACCGGCACACGATGTTAAGTTACATCTCAAATCGACATCGTGTGCCGGTAATTTTGTATAATATTATCTAATAATAATCGCTTAACGGATAAAGAGGAGTTCACGATACTTGGGCAATGGCCACATCTCATCATCAATCATCAGCTCAAGCTTGTCGATATGATAACGGATGACATCCATGCACGGAACCACTGTGTCATGATAGGCAATAGCCTTTTCACGCTCATTCTCGATACGGTTTGCCGACTTGCGGGCATTAACCATCTTCTTGACCTCTTCCATGATGGTAGCCATGTGAGCCGACATGCGCTCGATTGTGTCAAGGTCAAGCTGAGCGAGCTTGTCGCCCTTCTCGTTGGGGAAAAGAGTCTTTAGCTTGAACACATTGTCAGTAAGTACCGACTGATAGCGTATCGCCACCGGAATCACGTGGTTCACAGCAAGGTCGCCAAGCACACGCGCCTCTATCTGAATCTTCTTGGTGTACATTTCCCACTTCACCTCGTTGCGTGCCTCAAGCTCGACCTTTGTAAATACACCGGTAGCTTTAAACATGTCAACCGACGACTCGCTCAGATAAGCATCAAATATCTTAGGCACACATGTCTCGCAATCAAGACCACGGCGTGCTGCTTCTTCCTTCCACTCATCGCTATAGCCGTTGCCGTCGAAATGAATAGATTTTGAATACTTTATAAGTTCCTTGATTTCAGCAAGAAGAGCGTGAGTAAGGTCACCACCGGTAGCAAGGCGCGCGTCAACTTTTTTCTTAAAATCATTAAGCTGGTCAGCCACAGCCGCATTAAGAGCAATCATCGCCGACGCACAGTTGGCAGATGAGCCCACGGCACGGAACTCAAAGCGATTGCCGGTGAAAGCAAACGGAGACGTGCGGTTTCGGTCAGTATTGTCAACAATAATCTCCGGAATCTGGTCCACATCAAGTTTCAAGCCCTTTTTGCCGGCAAGATTGATAAGGTCACTGCTGTCGCTCGATTCAAGATTTTCAAGAATTTCAGCAAGCTGTGTACCCACAAAAATTGAAATGATGGCAGGAGGGGCCTCATTGGCTCCAAGACGGTGAGCATTGGTGGCAGAGGCAATTGAAGCCTTCAGCAATCCGTTGTGACGATAAACCGCCGCCATGACATTTGCCACAAATGTTATGAACTGAAGGTTGTCTTTAGGAGTCTTGCCAGGAGCAAAGAGAAGGACACCCTTGTCAGTGCCGAGACTCCAGTTATTATGCTTGCCAGAGCCGTTGATTCCCGAGAATGGCTTTTCATGAAGGAGCACGCGGAAATTATGACGGCGGGCAACTTCAGCGATAAGCGACATCAACAGAAGATTATGGTCATTGGCAAGATTGGTTTCCTCAAATATGGGCGCAAGCTCAAACTGGTTAGGAGCAACCTCATTATGGCGAGTCTTTGCCGGAATGCCAAGTTTATGACACTCAATCTCGAGATCAAGCATGAAGGCCTCTACGCGCGAAGGTATGGCACCGAAATAATGGTCTTCAAGCTGCTGGTTCTTAGCACTCTCATGTCCCATCAGAGTACGTCCGGTCATTACCAGGTCAGGACGTGCCGAATATAAAGCCTCGTCTACAAGGAAATATTCCTGCTCCCATCCGAGATAAGAGTTTACATGCTTAACCTCAGGGTCAAAATACTGAGCTACAGATGTAGCTGCCTTGTCAACACTGTTAAGCGCCCTAAGCAACGGAGTCTTATAGTCAAGCGACTCACCTGTGTAAGAGATAAAAATAGTAGGTATACACAGGGTCTTGTCCATTATAAACGCGGGAGATGATATGTCCCACGCTGAGTAGCCGCGAGCCTCAAAGGTGTTACGGATACCTCCGTTAGGAAAGCTTGAAGCATCGGGTTCCTGCTGCACAAGCAGCTTTCCGTTGAACTGTTCGACCACACCCCCTTTACCGTCATGCTCAATGAAAGCGTCATGCTTCTCGGCAGTACCGTCGGTAAGAGGATGGAACCAATGGGTATAATGGCGCGCGCCATTATCAATTGCCCACTGCTTCATGCCGGCAGCCACACTGTCGGCAACCTCACGAGGCAACGATTTTTTGTTGTCGATGGCATCGACCAATACATCATAAGTATTTTTGGGCAGATACTCAAACATCTTCTGACGGTTGAATACATACTTTCCATAATACTCTGTCGGGCGTTCCGTGGGGATTTCCACAGGCATCGCCTTACGGTCAAATGCTTCTTCTACAACTTTAAATCTCAACTTTGACATAAATAAATAATTATATGATGAATAATATGCTGTTCTAAAACTTCAGTTTCTTAATCCTTTCAACCGCCTCGACCGTGTTTTCATATCTGCCGAATGCGGTAAGACGAAAATATCCTTCTCCGGAGGGGCCAAAGCCTGAGCCCGGAGTACCGGCAACGTTACTTTCAGCCAAAAGCAAGTCGAAAAAGTCCCATGACGACATGTCACCGGGAGTCTTAATCCATATATAAGGTGCATTAACCCCGCCAAACACAGTCAATCCGGCTTCAGTCAATCCCTCTCTTAACACACAAGCATTGCGCATATAATAGTCGATAGTCTCGCGTACCTGCTTCTGACCCTTTGGTGTATAAAGGGCTTCCGCAGCGCGCTGGACAATATAGCTCGCGCCATTGAATTTTGTACACTGACGGCGGTTCCACAATGAATTAAGCGACACCTCCGCTCCATTAGAGTCAACACCTTTCAGCGACTTAGGCACTACAGTATATCCACATCTCAATCCTGTGAATCCGGCTGTCTTAGAGTAACTTCTGAACTCGATAGCCACCTTTTCAGCACCCGGTATCTCGTAAATGCTGTGCGGCACATCGTCATCCGTTATATACGCTTCATAGGCAGAGTCAAACATAATCAGCGCATTATGACCGATAGCGTACTCAACCCATTCTGCAAGTTGCTTGCGGTTAAGAGTAGTGCCTGTAGGGTTATTGGGATAACAAAGATAAATTACATCAGGATTCCCGGCAGGAAGAGCGGGGACAAAATTATTTTCAGCCGTGCATGGCAGATATTCTATGCGCGACCATTTATTGTCACAAAGCTCTCCGGCTCTGCCACTCATCACATTAGTGTCGACATAAACAGGATATACCGGGTCGGTGACAGCTACCTTACAGTCAGGTGAAAGTATGTCACCTATATTGCCGGTATCGCTTTTCGCCCCGTCACTGATAAATATCTCGTCAATCCCGATATTGATTCCGCGTTTCTTATAATCATATTCAGAAATCTTTTCACGCAGAAACGCATAACCCTGTTCGGGACCATAGCCATGAAAAGTAAATTCCGACAATTGGTCATCAGCCGCACGGTGCATCGCGTCAACAGCCGCCTGACATATCGGGCAAGTGACATCACCGATACCCATACGTATAATGGCGGCATCGGGATGGGCTTTACGGTATGCTTCTATACGGCGCGCCACCTCCGAGAATAAATATCCGGCAGGAAGCTTACAAAAATTATCATTTACTTTTATCATCGCTAAAACAATCTTTATCTAATTAATTATATCTGTCTTTCATAGGTCCCTTCAAAAACCGTAGTAGCACTTCCCGTCATGTAAACATGGTTGTCGTCGGGGCGCCACTCGATAGTCAAGTCGCCGCCCCGCAAATGGACGGTGACTCTTCTTCCGGTAAGACCGTTCAACACTGCAGCGACAGCCGTAGCACAAGCTCCGGTGCCACACGCCATTGTCTCTCCGCTTCCGCGTTCCCATACTCTCATCTTAATCTCCGATGGAGAAAGGACCGACGCAAATTCTATATTAGCCCTGTCCTGCCACATGTCGTGACATTCAAGTCCGGGGCCAATAGCTTCCAACGGCAAAGAGTCAGGGTCGGCTCCGAATATGACTCCGTGAGGATTGCCCATCGAAACCGCCGTCAGCCGGTATTCCTTTCCCGCTGACACGACCTTGTGGTCAATCATAGAATCGCCGTCATGGCGTACCGGGATTTCACATGGAGTAAGAACCGGCTCACCCATGTCGACCGTGACCGTATCAACCTTCCCGTCGCGCAGATGCAGCGAAAGCACCTTTATCCCTGAAAGAGTCTCAAGTGTAATCCGGGTTTTGTCGGTAAGACCGTAATCATAGACATATTTGCCGACACAGCGGCTTCCATTGCCACACATCTTTGCCTCGGAACCGTCGGCGTTAAATATTCGCATTTTGAAATCGGCAATTTCGGAGGGGCATATCAGAATAATCCCGTCTCCTCCTACTCCTGTGTGGCGATCACTCATCTCGACCGACAGATGCTGCGGGCACTCGGGCTGACCATTCATACAGTTGATGTATATATAGTCGTTGCTGATGCCATGCATCTTGGTGAATCTAATCGGGTTCATCGACATGATTGTAATCGTATTTTGATGCAAAGATATACATTTTGTCATAAACCGCAATGCTTTTTGAAAAATTTTCTTCAAAAAACAAAATAATTATAGCAAATAGCACCAAATTTTACCGATTTCAATCAAATATTGACAGCAAACCGAACGTTTTTAAAGCATATAGTCACAAATATCACCTCATTTTACCTTTCCCGATATTTACGGGAAGTGCGCCAAGCAATGAATAGGTCTCCTGGACCACCCCACTAATGACCGAACGGTCTATGCCACGCTTGTCTATTATCTCGTCAAGAGCGGCTGAATAATCCCGCTTATGTGCATTGTTAAGTTCAGTCCAGTTTATCCCTTTGAAAAGGTCGGAAATGCTACGGTCAAGCGGCAGCCTGCCCTGCAGCATCAAAACAGCTATCACCGGATAGCCGGCATAACCTTGCCAATAAGTGGCATTATCATTTGATGTATAGTCTTCACCTTGCCAGGTGACAGTATAGGTTTTATTTCCATCGGATGAAGTCACTTTTGCGACACCTTGAGCTGTGGGCATCAGGCAACCTTCTTCAGAGATAAATCTAACCCTATCGTCGGCAATGGCGCTAAATGCCTCATATATCTTTTCAACCGGTCCTGTTTTCATATCTACATATTTCTGTTCAGTTGAAATAACGCCATTCACCTTATAATTGTTCCCGCCATACCCTACTCTCAGGTAACCGATTTAACGGGCAAGATTAAGATTGAATGTCAGCCCATAGCTACTGTTGGTAGTGGGGAATGCGCTTGATGAAATAAGCGGGGTGTTAATCTGGTGGTCAAAGAACGCACCGAGCGTAACACGCCTGCTCATGATATATTGTGCGGTAAAATTCACGCTTATCGAACGTGTTCCGGAAGTAGCCTGTGCATAGTTGCTCTCAATACGGCGTATCAAGGCATGACTTTGGGCAAGGGAGAAGTCGGCGTTTAGAGTAAGGTCATTGCTGACACCTCTGCCTGAGCCTTTCATTTTAAGCACGGTATTGAATCCGACAAACTTGTAACCCGCACCGACTGTAATATTGCGTGTCTGCGCCTCTACCAGCTGTCCGGCATCAGAATTAAGAGTGAGGGTGCGGCTGTCACGATATTCAGCATTAAATTTCAAGTCATTTTTAAGCGTCACCTGCACACCAAAAAGAGGAGCAAACTTCTCAGTGATAGCTACCGACGAGATATTGTAGGGAGATGAGGGCACAGGCTCTCCTGTAAGTTCATCGACAGTAAAACCAAGATCGCCGTCAACAGCCATCCAGTTGAGAAACGACGAATAACTTCCTACAGAGTAGGTACACTGGTAGGCATGAGTCAAGGTAATGCTCTTGAATATATTGCCAAGATTACCCATACGTATCAACCCGTCATAGGTCACTCTCCAGTTAGGAAGCATCTGAGCAAGCGACGGGAAAGGCGTAAGGTAAATTTTTGACGCGTCAACGCCTGTATATGCGGCAAGAAATGCAGGAATCAGCACATCGCTTCCGGCACGGTTGACACCTCCGACCTCAGGGTCAAACGGTCGTCCGGCATTTGGATTATCCTTCATGAATCCACCCACAGGATAGTTTACTCCGATATATTTGCGCTCGATACGGTCGGCAATTACAGGTATGTTGGCAAGGAATTGGTCAAACGCCTCACTATGATAACCATCGTCAGCCTTTGCTGTACGCAGTGCTGTTGCTATGGCGCAATGCGTCTTTGTGTAGCTTCCGCTGCGTGTGACAGGCATGTTGTCATACATGAACTGTGTCTGCGAATTACGGTTATCAGTGCGATTGTTGGTAAGCTTAATCTTCAATCCGCGGAGGGGTTCAAGGTCGACTTCAAAATTAAATTCATTCGTATTGGACCATATAGATGGCGATGTCTGAGTATCATTACATATCAGCCAGCCCCTTTCCTTTGCCTTGTCGACATAACCCTCTCCGATGAATCCGAAAGCGAAATCAAGACCCGGGGCAAGAGGTCCGTAGCTTCGTGTCTGCCCGAATCCGTCACCTATTTCGGGAGCGAAGAGCGGCAACGAGAGCGAGTGGGATGTGCGGAAACGCACATTCACACTCCTTACAAGCATGGCAAAACGGGTCGCATGCTCGCCGATTTCACGCCAGGTCGATTTTTCATCTTTTAGCTGCTCGACAATGGTGAACTTGATATTCTGGTCGCCACGGGTCAACACCTCCACAGTATTATTATCCTTGACCACGGTCTTTACTGCAAAAGGTTTTCCATCGGTTGTAGTCGCGGTGACCTTTACTTTCTTATTACGGAGGTTGTGTTTTATGACAAGAGTAGTGTCGGGCAGAAGCTTGAATGTGCGCTCAAACTTCTTAGGCTTGGTAGAGACAGGCGCACGTCTTGTCGAACTAAACCGCTGATTGACCTTTTTAAGATAGCCAAACTTATTGTATAGCCCCTCAAGATTTATTCTGCCGTCAACATTCCAGGAAGCCTGATTCGCAATAGTATTACCTATGTTCACGCCGTCAACTGTCGCCCCGCGATCCCAGCGGTATGTAGCGTTATAGCTAACCGAACCGGTCAGGAAGTCAATTACAGGAATGCGGTTGAACGGGGCGCGATAAGATGCAACGAAGCTCTGATTATAGGACCAGGGGGTGCCGAGATGCAATATGCTGTTCAACACCGTGTCTTTCCATTCCTTATACCGGTCGGGGAAGAGCTTACGGTTCACCGCCCCTATCGGCTCCTCGATACGCGCTGATGTATTGGATGAGAATGATACATTCAGTGACTTTGTAAGATTCCATGAGAGGTTAAGCTGACGGTCCCAGATAAAATTCTTGGAAACCGACACCGGAAGCTGAAACATCTGGTCAATCTCGCTGCGGGTCTGCTGCTCGTAATAGTAGCGCGACATCGTGGTCAGGAACGATATATTTGCCGGCAGGTAATTAATCTCCCACTCCTTGATAAACTTTGCGTTTTTAGACTTTGACTTCACCCAGCTGAAGGGTTTCAATCCCTTGACATAGGGAGTCCATGAATACTGGAACGAACCACGATAATCATTGGTGTTCTCGTATTCAGTCGTAGGGTTCATCTCGTTTCTCTTGTTGAAAGAGAAATTAAACGTGAAGTTGGCAGGATCCCAAGGCATTGGGTTGGCACTCTGAATATCAAATCTAAGTCCCGAGATACTGAAACTCTGAACCGTCGACCGCTCTACCGCATAATTGGAGATCGAATCACGCTCCTGCTTGGTAGCCGCCTCGTCGAGGGCATCCTTCAGCAACACATCCTGGTCAAGAGGATTATATTTAGGCGATGTCTTTTCTTTAGAAATCGAATAATACACCGGAGCTTTAAGCTTTGCCTTTTCAGGGATGAATCGACCCACATCAACCTGCATCGCAAAGTTATATTGTTCGTAATCATCCATGCGACGGGCATTCAAAGGCTGATCCACACCTCCGAAACCGGCAGTCTCTTTATGCACTCCGAAATTGAAAGTCGCAAGATCCGATAGCCCGAGATTGACATTTGCCTTCGCCGCCCAGCCTCCGCTTTCATCAAAGTCGGTAACTTTAAGCTCATTGACCCACACAATGCCGTCACGGGTAGAGCTGGCGTTGTTACGCACACCGATAAGCATGACCCTGACATCACTTAGCGACGGATTTCCCATCACGGCAATGCGGTTTTGTTCATTATCAGGGTCACGGCCGGTGTAAAGCGTCGTAAAGCTGACAGTGGAATTAGCCTGATGACGCGCCATATTACGCTCCTTCTTCAAGTTCACAAGACTCTGAAGGGCGAAGTCAAGACGATTGGACAGCGGCCACACCTTATAAAGGTCATCGCCCGAATCATGATACTTGTTTGCCGACGTGATATGTGGTGTCAGAGTAAGAGGTATCTCATACTCGTAGTAATTATTCTTTATGTCAGTACCAAGGCGGATAAACAACGACAATTCCCCCGATTTCAGATTGGTCGCGTCGTCTATTAGGCTTTCAGCATGCACCCACATCTGCATGCGCTTGTAATTACGCAGGTCATGAGATGTGTTACGGTATACACCACGTGCATCACCGGCATGAAGCCCGGTAACCTTGAGCGACATCGACTGCTCGTTGAGCTGGGTAATCTGCGACTGCCCCGGGTCGGTAATACGCGACACACCCGGAGGCAACACATAATTTACCGGTTCTCTGCCGGCATTCTCTTCAATATTTACCACCGACACATCAAGCTGTCCCTCGGCAGGCGCATCGCCGCGGCTGTTCAGATTGAAATCGTAGGGACGCCACTCGCCACGCACAAGCTCCAGAGTTGCAAAACGCAGATGTGTCACCTGCTTGAATCCGGTCATAAACATTCTGGCAAAACGTATGGTCGAGAAGTCGTTGATTGAACCGACCACGCGCTCATAGTCATCCAAGGGTATCTTGAACTGATACCACTCCACCTCCTGGTCGCTTCCGTCACGGGTCCTTACCAAAGCCACCTGCTTGTCAGTTATATAATTCTTACCCACCACGAGGTCTTCGGGGCGTATCGACACTTTGTATTGAAAATATCGTTCATACTCGTTAAGAGTATTGTCTTGATTGATATCCTCGACATCAGGAGAGGTTCGGGCCGACTGGTATAATGGATCAGGAGCATCGTCAGGCGACAGAGAGTTGCCTTCCACTCCATTATAATGCTTATAACGTTCAAGAATCGACAGACGTTCTTCATCATAGTCATAGCCGCGATAAAAATGGTAGTTATCACCGGCAGGGTCATTAAATGGAGAGAACTGGTCAGCCTGCATTCTATCTATAGCCGACGGTGCAAGCTTTGCACGCAACTGGTCAAGATAAGTGGAATAAGAGTCAAAATGAAACTCCTCGTCATTTTTCAATCCGTCAAGACCCACGTCCTGCACAAGACGTGCCCCGGCATTATTGTCAAACGCATATGTCAGCGAATTTTGCTTTGAAACCCTACCCCACACTGTCTCGGTCAGGAACTGGTCATTGCCGTCATAGGGTATACCGTTCTCATAAGATTTAAGACCGTCTTTAAGTATATCCTCGCTTATCTCACCGAAGTTAAGATAAAGGTCGCCACCATCATAATTAGGATTTTCCGGATCAAGAAACGGATTCATCAGCCAGAACTGGACATACTCGATGTTGGCCTGTTCAAAATTGGTATTATCCATTTTACGCATGATTCCGCCCCAGCGTGATTCCGGATTAAGCAGTTCACCCTGGTCGTTGATATTGGTGGCATCAAGATTATATGGACCTCGCTCAGTAGGATAATATGACAGGTTCAGTGTCTGGATTATATTGGACTCCCCATAACCGAGCTGGCGGTCAGGGAAAAGCTCGGTAGAGGTGACTTCCCTGACATAAGGATTGGAAAGCTGCTTCAGGTCGGCACTGATATATCCCGGCGCAAGCGAAGAGTTACGCTGTGTAAACATTCGGTCTATGTAATACCAGGCCAGAAGCGCACGGTTTTTCCCATAATCCACATTATTGGATAGTGCCGCTTCAGGGAAAAGCGCGTTTTTACCCGATTCGTAGGGCGTTGATGCAAGCACCCATGAATAAGGCGACCTGAGGTCAATGCCCGTCTGTGTCGATTCAAAATCATCAATATATGAACTACCCTTGTTGGAGCCGCTCTTCTGCTTGTGGGGCACGAGCTGCGCAAACTCAGCCTGAAGGCTGATGGTAGACGGCTGTGTAGCGTTGACTGTCGGTATCTTGTTTACAAGATTGGTAAGCCACATAAACTGATTGTTGTAGGCGAGATTCACTCCCCACATAGTATTGTTGATCAGCTCATCTCCGATATTGACCTTCTCAGTCAGCGCCTTCTCGGAAAAGTGCATTATCGTCGCGCCGATATTAAAATCCTTGTTAAACTTATAGTTCAGGTCAAGACCGAGCAATGTCTTACGCTGCATACTGAACATCGACTGATTTTCGAGTGTCACACTGATGCTTTGCCCTGAGTCTATTATACTCTGGTTGGTAATCGTGACTATACCCATTGAATAATCAACGGTGTAGTCACTGTTTTCTGTAAGCCGGACACCGCCAGCCATTACCACGACCGAGCCTCGGGGCACATTCATCGCGTTCAGGCGTATCTGCGAGCCGCTTGACGCCTGGTATTCACCGGTAAGTATAAATTTGTTTTTATCGGCAAACTGACGTGCCACCACAATCGTCGAGTCGTAAAGTTCCTGATACAGATACTTGTCTCTCACAACAGGGTCAGTAATCACTTCTGCAAGATGAGAGCCAAACGGCTCAACGACCGGAAATATCACCTTTCCTGTCGACGACTGGATGGTATAGCCTTCAATAAAGTCAAAAAATCCGTCGGGATTGGAATTTTCGCTTGCGTCAATGCGGTCCAGATTCATCACCTGAAGCAAGGATTTATCTGACAATCCGGCAACAGGCAGATAATTTATCTGTGTGCCGGTAGTATCGTTAAGATACTTTATGTTAAGGCGGAAATTGGATTTTTGTATCTGATAGGCGCCAAGAGAATAGACATTTTTCATCATAAGATCCCACATCGGGAGCTTAGGGGCAACCGTGGTACTTTTGAGCATCTTGACATATAGCGACTGGTCGGTAGTGGTTATGTCGGCAGAAAACTCGCCTACCTGATAGACCTGTCCGCGATAAGTGTACTCGTAAGCCACGCCAAGCACCTCGTCGGCATTCAGCGCAGTCTTTATAGAGATATATCCGAGTGTAGAGTTCAGCGTATATTCCGACGACTGGAGCAAACGCGCACTCTCTACCTTCTCATAATCCTTTCCGCCATCTATGCCATAAGCCGCCAAAGGCTCAAGTGCCTGAGTCACGGTATTAATGTTTCTTGCTCCCGGATAATCGTTTTTTATGACGGAAAGAAGATTATTGGAGTTGTTGCTTGGATTGGGATATGCAGGGTCAGTAGTCCAAAAATTGTTGGCAAGCACCCTGTTTTCGCCAAGGTCCATAAACGACACTATATTTCTCGACTGGTTGTAATTGCCGCTCTTATTGGTGACCCACACCTCAATACGCGTAATGTTCACTCCTGAACTTACATAAGGAAGCTTTGAAGCAAACGCATCATAATTGTCCCTGAAGAAATGCCCGAGAAAATAGTGGCGATTCTGGTCATATTCATCAGCATTTATACTGAAGTCAGTAGTCTGCACTCCACCCTTTGTGTTGACAGTCCTTGACTCGCTGTTTTGTTGCGACACGAGTGCCGTGGCAGTCAGTTTGCCAAACTGAAGCTGCGACTTTATACCAAACAGTGCCGTGCTACCCCTTATAAGCGACGAGCCGGTAGTCATGCTTACATTACCCGCCTCAATACTCTTTACGATGTCGTCCTCTGTGCCTTCATACTGTAATTTGATGTTTTTTGAATCAAAATCAAATGTGGCGTCAGTGTTATAGGACATGTTAAATTTCAGTCGGTCGCCCACCGAGGCATTGACCGTAGCCTGTATCTTCTGGTCAAAGTCAAAATATGTCTTTCGGCGTGCTGTCAGCGACAAAGCAGGATTGTCGGTCTTATTACTCTTTATTCCGGTTGAAATCTGCACTGATCCCTGTGTTTTCAACTGCACGCCTCCGGGACCGAATATCTTTTCAAGCGGTCCGAGAGCGAAGTTCATGTCAAGCACATTAAACGGCTCCTTCTCTTTCTCACCTTGCATCAGTTCGGAATTGCGCTTGTTGAAGTATCCCTGCATGGATTTGCGCAACTCCATGTTGGCATACTGCTCAGGGGTGAGCATGAAGGGAGTAGCCACTTCAAAATCGCCTACTTTTGTCCTTATTATATAGCAACCCGACTCAATGTCATACTCAGCTTCAGTTCTGACATTTGACGGGGTCTCAAGGTCGGCGGCGAGTTCACCCTCCGCAAGCGACTCATAATCAGGCGGAATCGTAGGCTGTACAGGGAAAGGCAGACCGGTAGAATCTTCGGTCACGACAGGACCTCCGGGGGGAGGCGGTGGTGGGAGCAGGCTGGACTCATGATATTGCGCACGGGCAAAAAAACCATTCACCGAGCCTAAAAGGAAGCCCGGGACGACAGCACATAGCAATATTCTTGTAAATCTACGTCTAACTCTTAACATCGCAAGTGGATTACCACCAAAATTCTCACCGCGACATCCACAGTTGACAGAATCAAAGCATCGACAGAGCTTTCTTGATTGCCGACTCAACCTTCAATGCAGGGTCAGAGTCAAACAATTTTTTAAGCACTTTCTGCGACTGCGGACGCGGAAAACCGAGCATCAACAAGGCTGCAAGCGCCTCGTCAAACGCCTCGTTGTTGACCGACGGCTGAATTAGTAACGTGTCATCACCCGGTTTTATTTTATCCTTCAAGTCAACAATTATTCTTTGCGCGGTTTTTATGCCTATTCCTTTTACATTTTTCAAACGCGCATGGTCGCCTGAGGTTATAACAACCTCGAGCTCGGCAACAGGAATTGAAGACAAAATTATACGCGCCGTATTTGCCCCTACTCCCGACACACCTATCAATAGGCGGAACAGGGCGCGTTCACGCTCTTCAGCAAACCCAAACAACACATGGGCATCTTCCCTTATCACCTCATGAACAAGAAGTCTTGCATCATCGCTACCCTCAAGAGAAGTGTAGGTCGAGAGCGATATTTCAAGACGATAGCCGATGCCGCAGGTCTCCACCACTGCATCGGTAGGAGTCAGAGCTACGAGTCGTCCTTTTATATATTCTATCATTAATTATCGGTTATTTGTTAATTCCGCCACAAAGATAACCATTAGCCAAGAGTCAGGCAAATATTGAATTGATTACAGCCACGGCAAATATCTGTTAAAAATACACAATTAAAACATATTTCTCACATATCTACCGACAAGCTTTACTACTTTTGTCATAAAGAGGTTTTAAGCTAAAAGACCATGCATAGCCGTCAGGTAGATAACTTGCAGGAATACATTGTTTTATACATCGAAAGGTTATCCTGAATATTTGGCAGATTGTCTGACAATAGCCAAAGCTGCATGATTTCAATTAGCTTAAACAAGAATCTTGCAACTTTTTTACACTAAATAAAAATTCACTAAAAGAGAGTCACATTACTTTTATAAAAATAAATACTTCATTGCAACTTTTTGACGAGTCAAGTCATCTAACCGTTAAAAAGCAGAAAAAGCAAAGCTATGATACATCTTTCTGACATTAACAAGACCTATCCGGGCGCTGTGCCTCTGCACGTGCTTAAAGGCATAAATCTCGACATCGCCAGAGGTGAGCTCGTGTCAATCATGGGAGCATCAGGCTCGGGAAAATCAACGCTACTAAATATATTAGGCATACTTGACTCTTATGACACCGGTGAGTATATACTTGACGGGACTCTGATAAAAGGGCTCAGTGAAAACCGGGCTGCCGAACTACGCAACAAGCTAATAGGATTTGTGTTTCAGTCATTTAATCTCATCAACTATAAAGATGCGATGGAGAATGTCGCACTTCCGCTGTTCTATCAGGGAGTACCGAGACGGAAACGCAACAAGATGGCACTTGAACAGCTTGAACGCATGGGGCTGAAAGAATGGTCCCATCACCTTCCAAGCGAATTGTCGGGCGGACAGAAACAACGTGTGGCAATAGCGCGTGCGCTCATAACCAACCCGGCAATAATACTTGCCGACGAGCCGACTGGCGCACTTGACAGCAAGACCTCGGTTGAGGTTATGAAGATATTCAGGCAATTAAATGAAGAGGGAATGACAACAGTCATTGTCACTCACGACCCCAATGTGGGCGCGCAGACCAACCGTATAATCAGAATTTCCGACGGACTTATTGTTAACTGAACCCATGCTTGACCTTATCAACGAAATCTGGCAGACGATGCGCACCAACAAGCTGCGCACATTATTGACCGGCATATCTGTCGCATGGGGCATTTTTATGCTCATAATGCTTGTCGGACTCGCCAAAGGTGTCTATAACTCGTTTGCCGACGGTGACTTTGCAAAGACAGCCAATATCGTGCAAGTGTGGCCCGGTTATGCGTCATTACCTTACAACGGGCTTAAAGAAGGCAGGGCTATAAGCATCCGTAATTCCGATCTCGAAAAGATTGAGCGCGAGAACGCAGCCGAAGTGGATTACGCCTCAGCAATGATTAACATGCCAAGCACTGTCATTTCCACATCACGGGACTATGTGAACTCCGGATATATAGGTGCATTCTCTGAAGCTCAAGAGCAATTGGTGATGAGTCATGGCAGATTCATAAATCAGCGTGACCTTGAAGCCAAACGAAAGGTAATCGTAATCGATAAAAAGAGAGCCGACATACTTTTTGGGCGTGACGACAAGGCTGTGGGCAACACAGTCAATATGGCAGGGCTGACATTTACAGTAATAGGTGTATATGACCACAAATGGAAAAACGACATATACATCCCATATACCACGGCATATGCGCTTAAAGGATATGACGGAAAAGTCACTACCATAAGAGTCTCGGCTACAGGCATCAACACCATGGAAAAGGCGGAGGCGCTTGAGAAAAACGTGCGTGCCACTCTCGGGAAAGCAGAGTCTTTTGACCCTGACGACTCAAGTGCGGTATGGATCTGGAACCGCTTTTCCAGTTATATCAGCAATCAGAAAGCGATGGGCATACTCAATACGGTGATGTGGGTCATCGGGCTGCTCACGCTGATTACAGGCATTGTAGGGGTAAGCAACATCATGTTTGTCTCCGTAAGAGAACGGACTCATGAAATAGGCATACGCCGTGCTATCGGAGCCAAGCCTCTTAAAATACTCAAACAGGTAATTCTTGAAAGCGTGGCAATGACAACGGTATTCGGCTATATCGGCATATTACTCGGCACTGTCGGCACAGAGATTCTTGCCCATGTATTTGAAGGCTCCGATTTTATCAAAGACCCTACGGTCGATATCTCCCTCGCTCTTGAAGTCACGCTTGTATTAATCATAGCCGGGGCGCTTGCCGGATTATTTCCGGCAATGAGAGCGCTGAAAATACGTCCTGTAGAGGCATTAAGAACCGAATAACCCAAGAAAAGAGATGAGAAATCCCGTTTTTGACATAGACAACTGGAAAGAAATCACCGCCACCCTCGGCAGAAACAAGACCAGGACATTTCTTACCGCATTCGGCATATTCTGGGGCACTGCGATGCTTGCATTGCTCTGGGGAGGCGCACAAGGGCTGCAGGACCTGCTGCGAGGAAACTTTGCCGGATTCTCGACCAACACAGCTCTTGTTTTTGCAGGAAACACCGGTATGCCCTACAAAGGCTTCAGCAAGGGGATGTGGTGGTCCCTTACGCAGAGTGACGTTGACAACATACGCAGGAGCATCCCCGAGATAAGCGCATCATCTGCCGTAAGCACCATCTCGTCCACAGCTATACGCGGACACAAAAGCTACGCCACCAGGCTGCAAGGAATAGAGAGCCAATATCCTTCGATCAATAAGCCGGTGCTCTATGAAGGCAGGTTTATAAATGATTCCGACTGCAGCAATGCACGCAAGGTGTGTGTCATAGGCAAACGCGTCGCCGGTGAATTGTTTGGCAGCGCGTCACCATTAGGAAAATATGTCGCGGTGGATAATATCTACTATTACATTGTCGGTGTGGCGGGACAGACTTCACAAGTCAACATAAACGGCAAAATCGATGAAATGATTCTTGTGCCTCACTCAATCCTTGAGCATGCTTACAACAAGGGGCAAAACATAGACATGATGATTTTCTCTTGCCGCAACGGAGTCACGCCAACGTCGGTACGTCCTCGCGTGGAGCGCATAATCAGGGCGAGCCACCCCATTCATCCCGACGACAGCCAGGCTATCGAATTTTGGGACGTGTCGGAAGAGTTTGCCATGGTCGACAACATGTTTAACGGAGTCGACATACTTGTGCTATTTGTCGGGTTTGGCTCGCTTCTTGCGGGAATAATCGGAGTCGGCAATATCATGTGGATAATAGTCAAGGAACGCACACAGGAGATAGGTGTGCGCCGCGCGATAGGCGCCAAGCCGCGTGACATCATCATGCAGATACTTTCAGAAAGCATTGTGCTGACGACTGTAGCAGGAATAGCAGGCATCTGTTTTGCCGTAATCATACTTTTTGTCGTGGCACAGGCAACGACAAGCGAGGGTGTCACCCCCGGATTTCAGCTTTCATTCAGCCATGCGGTAACGATACTCGCCGTGTTTCTCACTCTCGGCTCTGCAGCAGGCATCATTCCGGCAATCAAGGCAATGAGGATAAAACCTATTGAAGCTTTAAATGACAAATAATAAAACATCACTATAATGAAAAAAGTAATCCGCATTTTAATCTGGACACTTGTAGCCCTGGTATTTATAGGCACATTTGTCTATCTTTTCTACAATTCGAGATCAAAAGAGACTGTCTATGAAATTGTGTCACCGGTGACAGGCAATATCGAACGCCACACGATACTCACCGGTAAAATCGAACCTCGCGACGAGATTGAGATCAAGCCGCAGATATCGGGCATAATATCGGAAATCAACGTAGAGCCGGGAGATCTTGTCAAGGAAGGCGACATTATTGCCAAGATAAAGGTGATACCGGAAGAATCGCAGCTTTCGTCGGCTCAGAACAGAGTGGAAGTGGCGCGTATCTCCATGAATCAGGCTCAGGTCGAGCATGACCGCACAAAGTCGCTGTATGACAAAAAATTTGTAAGCCGCGAAGAGTACGAGCAGTCTGGAGTCACTCTTGACAAGGCACGTGCCGAGTATGAAGCAGCTGTTGACGCACTGTCAATCGTAAAAGACGGTATATCGACAAGCAATGCCCAGCAGAGTAACACCCTTGTACGCGCCACAATCGACGGACTCATACTTGAGGTACCGGTAAAAGTTGGTACCTCAGTGATTCAGGCAAACACAATGAACGATGGAACGACAGTGGCAAAAATCGCCGACATGACCAATCTCATTTTCAAGGGAAAAGTAGACGAGACTGAAGTCGGGCTGCTAAAAGCCGGAATGCCTACGACAATCTCTATCGGAGCGCTGCCCGATGTGACACCGGCGGCTGTAATCGAATATATCGCCCCCAAAAGCACCGAAGAAAACGGATCAAACACATTTGAAATCAAAGCTGCGATAGAGGTGCCCGACTCGATAAATCTGCGTGCCGGTTACAGTGCAAATGCGTCAATATGCCTTAACCGTGCCGACAGCGTGCTCACAATTCCGGAGGGTGTCATTGAATGGGCGGGCGACAGCACCTTTGTATATTGCCTGACAGCTGAAGAACCTACTCAGATATTTGAACGCCGCAGTATCGTGACCGGTCTCTCCGACGGAATAAATATCGAGGTAAAATCGGGCATCGAGAAGACAACAAAATTAAGAGGCAACGAGAAAAAAGACTGATAACTTACTGTCATGAAACATCTATTATTGACATCGGCATTAATCGCTGGAGCGCTTTCGGCAGCCGGAGAGACGTGGAGTCTGGACAGCTGTATAAGCTATGCCGTCGAGCATAACATAACCGTAAAATCACGTCGCAACGACGTGGCGTCCTCGCAGCAGAGTGTGACTGACGCGAAATCACGCTATCTGCCCACCCTTTCCGCCAACGCCGGACAATCGTGGAATTTAGGTCGCGGTCTTACAGCAGAAAACACCTATGCTGACAGAAACACATCCAATTTCCAGTGGGGTGCATCATTCAATCTGCCTGTGTTTTCAGGACTCTCGACCACCCGCCAGGTCGCATATGCCAAGGCTAACCTTGCTACCGTCATCGAGCAATATGAGGCGGCGAAAGATGACATATCCCTTAATGTCATAACCGCCTATCTACAGGTATTATACTGCAAAGAGCTGCACGAGGTGGCTTCCGGTCAGGTTGAGCTGTCACAATATGAACTGTCAAGACGCGAGGCTCTTCTTGAAGCCGGCAAAATACCGGAAATTGACATGCTTGAAGCAAAATCACAGCTCGCACAGGACGAGCTGAATAAAACGCAGACAGCCAATGACACACGCCTCGCGCTTGTAGATCTTGCACAATTGCTTGAACTTGACGACATAAACGGATTTGACATCGCCCCGCTTGACGACGAATCGGCAATTATGATGATGACACCCGACGATGTCTATGCCGCAGCATTGCAGCACAATCACTCAATACTTGCCGCCCGAAACGGCATCACCGCTTCAGAAAAGAACATATCACTCGCCAGGACAGGGTATATCCCAACCGTCAACTTCAATGCCGGGCTCGGAAGTTCTTACTACAAAATATCAGGAATCCCCAATGACACTTTCGGGAAGCAGATGAAGAATAATTACAGCACATATTTCGGATTCTCGCTCAACATTCCGATTTTTGACGCATTCAACACTCGCAACTCCATCAACCGCGCGAAGGTGCAGAGCGTAAACGCACGGCTTCAATATGACGATGCCTGCCAGCGTCTATTCAAGACAATCCAGCAGGTCTATTATCAAGCCGACGGAGCGCGCCACAAGCTAAGCGCCGGTAAGGTGGCTGAGGAAACTGCGGTCAAGGCATTTGAAGCAATGAGAGAGAAATACAATCTCGGCAGAGCCACCCCGAGCGAATATGAACAGAGCAAGACCAAGGCATTGAGAGCAACAGCCGAACGCATACAGGCAGGCTACGAACTTATATTGAGAACACGCCTGCTGGAGTATTACGCCAATCCTCACTGAGCGTCATCGCCATACTGCTCCAGATAAGCCTCGCAGGCTGTCGAAAGCTCATCATACCATTCTTTACCGAAATAACTTGTAAGAGGGTCTTTAAGGAATTTATACAGCCTTATGCCCTCTTTTTTTCCGAGCAATTCAGCTGCCTTGCATATTTTCCACCGGTGATAGTTTACCGCCGTAAACGAGGGATACTTGGTAAGCCTCACAGGATACAGATAACAGGAAGCCGGCTTACGGAAATCACTTATACGGCCTTCCCTGTAAGCTTTTTCAATGGCACAATGACACATGCCTCCCGGAGCATAGCAAGTAAACACGCAGTTTTTGCCATCGACAATCGATGTCACAAGGTCGCCCTCCTCATCGATATACCCTACTCCATTCTCGTCAATCTCCCGCTGCGCCGCTGGGGTCAGCTCGTCATAGATCAACGGGAGTATCTCTTTCAGTTTATCATACTCGTCTCTGGTGATTGGTGCGCCGGCATCACCTTCAATGCAGCATTCACCGAGACACTTATCCAAATCGCAGCAAAAAAAGCGCTCGGCAAGGTCAAGCGACACGAGCGCATCCTGTATCTGTAACATAATCTCTTCTGTTTCCATTTATTTACCGGAAAATACGGTTGTGAAACCGAGCAGACGGTCATATCGTGCACCCGGTTCGCGATAATATACTTCAATCAGATATTCGTTGACCGTAGGATAAAAATCGCCCTCCACAGGAGCGGTAGCCCCTTGTGTCAACCCTGACGGCACGGCAAGATACTGATAATTGTAGGCTCCCTGTTTAAGGAGCATAGACGCTTTATAGGAATTGTCGGTATAGTCGTAATGCATGCGGCTTTCCGGAGAAAAGCGTCTGTTGGTCAAGTCGCCTTCAATAAATATGTCATATCCGGTCATAGGCGGCATATCAAGTTTGAAATGCACCACCACATAATCAGCGGCAACATCACTGTCTACCGAATTATATTCTCTGATTTTGAATCGGCCGTTTTGTGTCACATCATATACAAACGGCATCCCGGCTCTCGGTACATCATCATAGAGTCTCATGTGATAAAACGGGTCAGAATATACAATCTCCGCCACGTTCATGCCTGGATATGTGACCGATACCGTCTCAAACCGGCGGTATTCATTACCGGCAGGATATATGAGCTCTCTCAGATGCTCGTAATAAGCTGCAGTTCCTGAAACACGCTGAGGAGCGGTAAGCATCTTCCGGTTATCCTCCCTGCCATTCTGAGTGACCACAATCTTCAGGTCGGTATACATGTTATGTATCGGCTCACGGTCCACATCCACCATGAAATTGAGTTGCTGATGACTGCCGTTATAGTCAATATCGGTGCGGGAAGTCGCCTCTCCGAGTATCTTTACCGCATTTTCACTGACCGAAAAGCGCGCCTGAAGCAAGGTCTTGTCAGGGTCATTCTCGTCATAGACGCGAAGAAGGTAATTACCTGAAATCGTGAAGCGCATCTTATCATTGGGCAACACTATACTGTAATGGATATAATTAACCGTGGTGGCATCGGAATACCGGTATTCCTCCACCTCTCCCTGATTAAAGCCGTCAAGAAATTCACTTTCAACAAGTCCGGAAGGCCTCCATGCAGCATCGCAATGCACAAGCGAATAGCGTAGATAACTGCGCTCATCGGCAATCTCATCAAAACTGACTACAATCCTGTCGGCGCTGCCGAGAGAAATTACCGGAGGATACATATCGTAGCCCTCAACCTTGACTTCAAGAGCGTGAAAATCCGGGTCAAAGATTCCCGTTTGGGTATCTTCGGCAAAGGCTCCCGGCGAGACAAACATACACGCCACAAATAACAGCACACTCGCGCTACTCTTTGTCAAGGCTCTCATGAAGTATCGTTATCGAATCTTCAATATAGCTCATACATGGCTTGCGCCGTGGAGTATCGGCAAGCAGCTCCGCACATATTATTGACCCGTTCTCGTCAGCGAAACGACGACTGCAATCCTTTATATACGAATATACAGCCATCTTGCTTTTAGGATTGTCATAGAAAACATTGCCTGCCACGAGGGAAAGAGCCGAGACAGTGCCGCATACATTGTGTTGACCGCCTATTCCGCCACCAAGACCGCAGGAAACCGCGGCTGCCTTTTCTTCAGGAAGCCCGTGGAGATCATCAAAAACCATATATACACATTGGGAACATGTGTATCCCTCCTTTCTCAACTGTCGTGCACGCTCTAAACGCGCCTCAAGAGTCACTTTATTCATTTCCAGTCAATCGGTGTTTCGTTATGTTCAATCAGATATTTATTGGCGCGGCTAAACGGCTTGGAGCCGAAAAAGCCACGATAAGCGGAAAGTGGCGAAGGATGCGGCGACGTAAGCACACAATGCCTGTTACGGTCGATAAACGCGCCTTTTTTAATCGCATATGAGCCCCATAGGATAAACACCAGGTTATCACGGTCATTATTGAGACGCATGATTACTTCATCAGTAAACGTCTCCCAGCCGCGTCCCTGATGTGACCCCGCCTGGTGAGCCTTGACAGTCAATGTAGAGTTAAGAAGCAACACCCCCTGACGCGCCCATCTTGAAAGGTCACCGTCGACCGGGCAGTCGTCAAGACCAAGGTCATCCTGCACCTCCTTGAAAATATTGATTAACGAAGGCGGCAACGGGACTCCGGATCCGACCGAAAAGCATAAACCGTTTGCCTGTCCCGGACCATGATAAGGATCCTGCCCCAAAATCACAACCTTCACCTTATCGAAGGGACACTCGTCAAAGGCAGCAAAAATCTTTGAAGCCGGAGGATATACCGGATGCGCACGATCACTATATTGCTGACGCACAAAGTCAGTAAGCGTAACGAAATAAGGCTTTACCCATTCCGCAGCCAACTCTTCGCGCCATGTGTCATCTATTTTTACATTCATTTACGATAGTTCCTATACTTACATTTGCAAAACTACAAAAAACTTTGTACTTTTGCATGCGAATTAACCAGAAATGTGCCCGTAGTTCAATGGATAGAATTACGGATTCCGGTTCCGTCGATTGGGGTTCGACTCCCCACGGGCATACTGAGCGGCTTCCGAGCCGCTTTTCTTATACCCCTATTTTTTTAGTTAGTTATCAATGTATATTACGCCTGCTTTTTATAAGATATCGACGCGATACAACACAATACCGAGGCAAAGATGAGCAGCGCGAGATATTGCGGAGCAAGTTCTATTACGGTTGCTCCTTTGAGATATACCGACCTCATTATCTCTATGAAGTAGCGCGGCGGAATCAGACATGTTATGTATTGAGCCCACTGTGGCATAGAGTCAATAGGGGTAAACAATCCACTCATCAGCTGGAAAATCATTATGAAAGCGAACATCACGAATATGCTCTGAAGCATAGTTGATGACCGGTTGGCAATCGTAACTCCTAAGCAAGACATCACAAGACTGAACAGGACAGCCGCCAGATAGATTGCAAAAAGGCTTCCGAGTGGCACAAGTCCATAGACGAGCCAGCCGATCAATAGTCCAACGGTTACAACAATTACCCCTATTACCCAAAAAGGAATGAGCTTAGAAAGAATGAATGTAAATCTGCTGACCGGAGTAACATTCATTGCATCTATAGTTCCGGATTCCTTTTCGCTCACAAGATTCAATGCAGGGAGGAAACCGCAGATTATAATCAGAAGCACTACCATCAATGCCGGAATCATGTAATTCCTGAAATCAAGTGTCGGGTTAAAACGATATATGACGCTCTGATCTACGCGGGGCATCTCTATGCCGTTTTCTGCATACCACTGTGAGAGTGTCCCGGCTACTGCTTGCGCAACATACTGAGAGCCTATCATACCTTTGGTAGCATTAACGCCATTTGCCTCAACATCAACCTGTGGCATTGTTGACATTGCGTTTTCAGAATAATCCGGTGGAATTGTAAGTAAAACATCAGCATTGCCGTTTTCAATGGCTGACATTGCCTCGCTATGTGTATTGCACACTGATGAGACATCGAGATACTCCGATGCGGCAATATCGGCTATAATTCTGCGAGATAACTGACTGTGGTCGTTGTCGACAACTGTGACATTGACATTTCTCACATCAAGATTTGCCACAAGCGGTATGATAAGCATTACCATAACCGGCATTGCAAAGACTATCTTTGGAATTATCGGATTGCGTTTCATGAGCGCAATTTCCTTTTGCAGTAACGCAAGTAATATTTGTAATTTCATTGTCCGGTCATTTTCTTGTATTAAATTTCTTTAGAGCGAACAGAAGTAACAATCCGGTCATTGATAGCAATATGGAAATCTCCTGTAATACATAATTTATTTCAAGCTGCTGTATCATAAGTTTGCGCATAGCCGCTGTGTACCACCTTGCCGGGATAATACAGGACAACCATTGCAATACGACCGGCATATTGTCTATCGGAAATATCATACCTGACAGCATGATTACTGGAAGCATAAACACCACCGCCGAAACAATCAAGGCTGTAAGTTGAGTGTTGACAACAGTTGATACAAGCAAACCGATTGACAATGATAATATAATGTATATGATGGAAAGCAATATTACATTTATTATGCTTGAAGACAACGGCAATTCCAATACGGTATAGGAAATTATGAGCATCACGGCAAGAATCGTGCATGACAGGATAAAGTATGGAATGAGTTTTCCCAATATAACCGTTCCCGGTCTGACCGGTGAAACAAGCAATAAATCCATAGTTCCGTTTTCCTTCTCGCTTACAATTGAGACAGAGGTCATGATGGCGCATATAAGGATAAATATCATGCCCATAATTCCGGGCACAAAATTATATGCACTTTTTAACTGCGGATTGTATAGGGTCTGTGTCAATACAGGAGACATCATGTCAGAGCCTGATATTATGCCTCGAATATAGGCCGTGGAGGCTTGCGCTACAGTTGTGTTGGACGCGTCAACGATGATTTGCGTTGACAGTCTGCCATTATTGGTTTTAAGCAATACCACAGCATCAGTACCGCCGGTTTTCAGCAGATTGTCAGCATTACTGTTATCTGTAACGCCCTTAAACGTTATGTATGGATTGACACTGAAACGCTCTATGATTTCTCTTGTTTCATCGGTATGTCGGTCAACGACTGCCACCACATTCACATTGTTGACTTCGGTTGATATTGCAAAACCGAACAGCAACAGCAAGAGCACCGGCATCAATAGAGTTATAAGCATTGTGCGCCGATCTCTGAATACATGTAGAGCTTCCTTTTTTATAAGAGATTGGAGTATTGACATATTATCAGTATTTAATCGCTTCTTGTCGAATCTTTGGCTACAATCCTGAAAACTTCATCCATTGAGGAAACATTATATCTCTGTTTGAGAGCTGCCGGCGCATCCAAGGCATTTATGTGACCATCAACCATAATGGAAACGCGATTGCAATATTCAGCCTCATCAAGATAATGGGTCGTCACAAACACCGTCATACCGTCAGATGATGCCTTATATATCAACTCCCAAAATTTACGGCGTGTCACCGGGTCAACTCCGCCGGTAGGTTCATCAAGAAATACTATTTCAGGAGAGTGAATAGTCGCAGACAGAAAAGCAAGTTTCTGTTTCCACCCCACCGGAATATCTTTTACCAACGCGTTTTGCATATTGGTCATTTCAAGTTCTTCCAATAATCTTGATGAAGCGAGGCGAAAACTCTGTCGATTCATTCCATAGATGGACGAAAACAGCCGAAGGTTCTCAATCACTGTCAATTCACCGTAAAGGGAGAACTTCTGACTCATATATCCTATGTGACGTTTGATATCTTCGGATTGCGATATAATATCATATCCTGCAACCTGTCCCCGACCGGATGTAGGAAAACTAAGTCCGCATAGCATACGCATAGCCGTGGTTTTTCCGGCTCCATTCGCACCAAGGAAGCCAAAAATCTCACCTTTGCCGACATCAAACGATATATGGTCAACGGCAGTAAAATTTCCGAATTTCTTTGTAAGGTCACGTACGGATATGGCCGGATTGTTATTTTCCATCACGAATCTGCTTTATGAATAAATCTTCAATAGTGCCGGTGGCGTGATATATTCTCACATCCTCCATGCCTGTCTTTTTTAGCGCCTCTTCGACCTGACCGGCTGAAAAATTATCATTACCCACAACATGCAAAGTGGCTCCAAATGTGTAACAGTCAATCACGTCCGGATTTGATCTGAGACGCGAAAGGAGTCCGAACATATCAGTGGCGACTGCATTATACAGGTTCTCATCCAATCTGTTAATCAGAGCAGAGGGAGTGTCAACTGCAAGAATACGTCCATTGTTTATCATCGCTATGCGCTCACATCGTGTAGCCTCGTCCATGTAAGATGTAGAAACGAGTATTGTGATTCCCTTTTCCCGTAAAGTTGCAAGCATATCCCAGAATTCACTCCTTGAAACGGCATCAACACCGGTTGTAGGCTCGTCAAGGAGTAATACTTCCGGACGATGAATCAGGGCGCAGCTTAGAGCCAGCTTCTGTTTCATGCCTCCCGACAATGCCCCGGCCTTTCTGTCAGGAAATTTCTCCAATTGAGAGAATATAGGAGCAATCAGGTCATAATTCTCTTTAGCCGAAACGCCGAACAGAGAGGCAAAGAACGCCATATTCTCAGCTACTGTCATGTCCTGATATAGAGAAAACTTTTCAGGCATGTATCCGATTCTTGTACGCAACTTTCGATAGTCGCGTACTACATCCATTCCGTTCACTGTCGCTGTGCCGCTATCCGGAGCAGAAAGTGTCGCAATTATACGATATAACGAACTTTTTCCGGCTCCATCAGGCCCGATAAGACCGAACAGTTCTCCTTGCTCAACCGTGAAACTTACACGGTCAAGAGCATGGATGTAACCATAGCTTTTTGAGACTTCCGATATTTCAATCGCCTTGTTCATAAACGCACCTCACCATATTGACCGAGTTTAAGCCTGCCATCGTTTTTGACAGCAATTTTTACAGCATATACAAGATTAGCCCGTGAATCTTTGGTCTGAATGGATTTTGGTGTAAATTCACTTTCCTGAGCTATCCATGTGATAGTACCGGGATATTCATATTGCTTATCTCCGCCAAAGTCGGCTATTACAGTAACTTCCTGTCCGATATGTATATCCGAAAGCTGTGACACAGTAAAATAACTTCGCAGATAAATGTCATTGAGATTTGCAATTTTACAAATCGGTTTTCCGGGAGTGGCAAACTCTCCCTGCTCTGCATACTTTATGAGAACAGTACCTGTAAGCGGAGATTTCACCGTGCTTTTTTCTATCTGCTCTTCCAGCTGCTCCTGCTGATATTGCAACGCCACGGCATTGTCTGAAATGGAATTGCGGTTGTTTGAAAGCGATGATGTCAGAGCATCAAGCTGTGCTTGTAAAACTTTCAACTGCGACTGCGCGTCATCGTATTGTTTTTGTGTCGTCGCACCATCGGCAAGAAGGTGCCCTAATCTATCACATTCATGTTTCTGATGTGCAATCTGAGCACGCAGCGATGACACTTGAGCTACAATATTGGGGGACGAATTTTCAACTGACAGTTTTTGACTGTTGAGCTGCTTCTGCTGTAGGACAAGCATGGTTGTATCAATCACGGCAATAGTCTGTCCATTATTAATGCTGTCTCCCTCTGAAATATCCAGTGAAAGGATTTTTCCGGTTGTTTCTGACGATACAGTCACTGTGGTCGCCTCAAAAATTCCGGTGGCATCATAGTCCGGAGTTTTATTGCAGGCGGTGATAAGCAACGCCATTGCTATTAGATTCAGAGACTTCTTCATTGGTTAAGGATGTATTTGAGATTATATATTTCTTGTAATAGCTCTATTTCATGAAATGATGCGGTCAGGACGGCTTGATTCTCATCATTCACTTTTGTAAGAAACGCCGTAGCATCTATAACGCCGTTTTCAAGTTGAGACTCTGCCGATTTGCGTACTTTCTCCCTAAGCGAAATTATCTCCTTATCCTTTGACATTACACTCCTAAGTCCATTTATGCTTTCCATAACAGACGCGGATTGAATATCGGAGTTGAACAGAAACACATCTTTATCGGCATGAATGTTCTGTATCTCAATGGCATTACGATGGGAATTATTTTTCCGTGTATAGAATGAATCTATATTCCAAGACACTTTGATTCCGGCTAAAATATTGAAAGATAAATCCCTATTCATCATGCTCTTAAAGTAGTCATAGCCGGGATAGCCATAGTATGCCTGAGCAAAAAAGCCGATTTTGGGCATAATTGAAGTGTCGGAGAGACGTTGTCCGGCTTCAACCAACCTGAGTTTTTCTTCAAATAAATTTAGTTCCGGTCTGTTGGAGTCAGATGATTCAGGCATTGACATATACGGCTTTTCCAGTTCGCAATCATTTAGACTTGCACCAATAAATATTTCAAGCACCTTACGGTATCCGTCGGCAGAACTTTGCGCCATTACAATATTCTGTTCGATAACAAGCACCTGCGCCTCAAGCATATCAACATCGCTCTGCATCGCAGTGCCATTCTGCAACATTGATTGCAGTTTATCAAGATTTGAGCGTAGGAGCGACACGGTGTTTTGGTTGAGTTTTATCTGCTCTTCCGACAAAAGTATAGCGAAAAAAAGATTTTCCACGCGTTGCCTTACCTGATATAACTCTACGTCCATTGCTTCCTGCCGCACTTGCGTTTCAGCTTTTTGCACTCGACGCCGAGCACTGGAAACTCCGCCATCCCAGATATTCTGAGACAACTCCATAGCTATCTTATACTGCAATTTGCCAAGTCCTTCAAACGACTGCCCCATCTGACTGAGCATCCCGGAAAGGGCATCCGGGAATGACGGCACAACATTCTGCACCGTCACCTGTGCCGACGTATTTATCCGGGGAAGCCACCCTTTGTTTATATCAGACAATGCAATGTCGCATGTCAAGGCAAGAAGGTCATATTTTCTTACCAAAGGATAGTTTTCCACAGCCTTTTCCACGCATTGCTCTATAGTTATCACTTCGGCCTTAAGCCTGGGCGAAAACATACATAGCAGCAGGAATGTAATGATTGCCTTATACATAGTCTTATGGTTTTAGTTTTCGCATAATCGTGTCAAAATTTTCCTTTTTACGCTGTGCAAGAAAACTCTCCGAGTCCTCCATGCAGTTGTCTAAAACCGCATTTATCAGAGGAGATGCCATATAGGAGAAAATGTTAAGCGACACTATATCAATTATTAGCATTCTCGCGTCCACCTTCCTGAAAATCCCGTTTGCAGCCGCTTCATCAATCTGACGCTGCAGTTCGGAAATCATACGTGGAGCAAACATCCTTATTTTTTCAGTCAGGACTTTTGCTCTTTCCGGATATGCAAATACTTCTCCGACAAGAAAACGAGGAAGATTGGGATTTGCCGCGACGAAATCCAGATGTCGCCCTATCACATTGCGAATCTTGTCCTCAAGCGACATATCTGAATTTGCCACAGTGTCAAGCAGCAGTTCCTTCATGAGGGATATTTTCTCAGATATGATTCTCTCAAACAATTTATCCTTAGTTCGGAAATAGTAGTGAAACATTGCATGAGTCACTCCTGCGGCCTGAGCAATAGATGTGGTTCTTGCTCCGGCAAAGCCTTTTGTGAGGAATTCACTTTCAGCAGCCTGAAGGATTTTAGCTTCAGTATCTTGTGGTTGTCTGTCATTTGTCATAACAATTATATTTATCAATATTGACTAACAATTTTGTTAGCGCAAAACTATAATCTTTTTCCTTTACTACCAAATTTTTCCACTAAAAAAACAACTGCCATCAAACACACTAACATACTGTAGAGTCCAACAGCAAATGCAAAGTTAACCGACATTTGCGAAAAAGCGCTGTT
>OLWA01000565.1_pt1 | contig 45905 bp, 59 predicted proteins | sample 1673251 | NCBI WGS metagenome assembly OLWA01 (sample SAMEA3178937, study PRJEB25190) | human gut metagenome | biome: human gut; feature: human-associated habitat; material: faeces | place: Austria | collected 2013 | reverse complement strand
AGGAAAATTGCCGCATAACAATAGCGACCAAGATTTCTCTTAGTCGCTTTGCATAATTTTCCCTTGAAAACTTTGTCTAACTTTTTGGGGTCAGTTCAATTCGCCATTGGCGAATTTTAAAACTTATTATTCTGATTGAGATAAAAGTCCAATGCCTTGTCGATTATCTCTGTAACTTCTTTCGGGTCAAAGTCATTATGAAAATATTTCAGAAGTATATCACTTTCAATTTTCAGGTCTTTCTTTTTGACTTTCGGTGCTTTTTCAAACAACTGAAAAATCACATCGTCAATTTCTGCATCATCTTTATCCGGTTCGGATTCATATAATTTACGCAGCTGTGAAGCTTTCTTCATGTCAAATTTTTCTGTCATAATTTCCGGATTTTCTTCACTTTTCAGCAGATTATAAAACTTTTCCTGCCAGTTATCAGCAATGTACGATATTTCAACAGCTGACCTTATTGCAAGCTGTTTTGAATCTACCCAAGGTTTTATATCCGGAATAAGCTTGTCTATTCTGAGAAGCCTTGCAACAGAATCCTTTTTCATTCCGTATTCTTCACCGGCTGCTTCAAGTTTGCTGACTGATGCACCGCCGTCAAGCTTCTTCAGTTCCTCATTTATCATATTAAGCTTTTCATCTGTAAACATTCTGGAATGTCTGAGGGCGAGAACTGCCGCCTGTTCGGATATTTTCAAATCATCAAATCCACGCTGTCTGAGATTGGTTTCAATCATGTACATTTCTGCTTCATCTTCTGTAAGATGTTCCTTTATTACTGCCGGAACTGTTTCAAGCCCTGCTATCTTAGCGGCATTTGTTTTGTTGTGTCCGGAGAGAATCTCATAATTTTCTCCGTATGGCTGAACTATAACAGGAATCAGAACACCATTCTGTCTTATACTCTCAACCATATCATCAAGACGTTCACCGCTGTAAAGTTCAAATTTATGATTGTGATACGGAACAAGCATATCACATGGTATCTGCTTCACCTGATTTTCCTGTGACATCATAGCCTGCATATTAAATGTAGTTATCATATTATTAACATCTCCTTAAAACTTCTTCTGCCAGAGCCTTGTATTCTTCTCCAAGCTTATTCTTATTAAGACATAAACTGCGGTTTTGCTCTGTGCTGTTTGCAGCTGATACGGACTTATGAATCATGGTGCTGCATATAATTCCCGGATAGGTTTCTTCGAGCATTTCAAGTGTGTTTCTGCTCATTTTTGTATTGTCTGTCATTGTCGGAAGTATTCCGGATATCTCCAGTTCCTTATTAAGAGTATCCTTTATCTGTTCGCATATAGCTGTCAGACTTGTAAGACCTTCAAATGCAAATTTCTGTGTCTGAACCGGAATGATAACTCTGTCTGATGCGGTAAGAGCATTGATAAGCAGAATTCCCAGTGAAGGCAGACAATCGATAAGAACGTAATCATATTCATCAATATTTTCTCTTTTAAGGATTCTTTTCAGAACCGTTTCTCTGGAAAGAGCATTCATCAGATAGCTTTCTGCATTTGCAAGATTTATATCTGAAGGAATGTAGCTTATCTTATTTTCAGCTGAAACTCTTACGCAGCTTCTGAAATCATCTGCTGTGATTTTCGCATTAGCTGCAATGGTCATCATCATATTGCTTATGGTTGGATTTCCATCACCCTCAAAGCCAAGATAGCTTGAAAGATTTGCCTGAGGGTCAAGGTCGATAAGAAGAACCTTAAAGCCTTTAAGTGCAAGAGCTGTTCCGAGATTCAGAGTGGTGGTAGTTTTACCAACTCCGCCTTTCTGATTTGCAATTGAAATTACTTTACTCATAATTTTCTATCCTTTCTCCGATTCGCCATTGGCGAATTTCTTTTTAATTTGTTTTTCGTTATTTACATCATAACATATAGCCGTGTATATGTCAATAGAAAATAAGAAAAATATTAAACAAACTTTTATAACAAGTTTTGTGCATATTTACATATAGACGTGTATATTCCATTGTGATATAATTAGAAAAAGGTGGTGATATTTGTGTATAATGAAAAATCCAAGGAACGAACAATGAAATACATGAAGGAAAACCGTGAAAAACTCACGCTGAATTTCCCTTTGGGCTGTAAAGACAGGTATAAGCAGTATGCTCAGTCACAAGGATTAAGCCTTACAGCTCTTATAGTCAAACTTATTGAAGAAGATATAGATAAAAACGGATTTGTATATGAAGAGAAGAAATAATATCTCTTTTTCCAGAAATCATTCGCCATTGGCGAATTTTTATGATAACTAATAAAATACCGTCTCCTTTGCTCAGGGGACGGTATTTTGCTTTTATGCTTATTTCTGATGCTTCTATTCAATTAAATTAATTTGAACTTGTAAAATAGAATGACTAATTAAGCTGCTCAACATATTATCTATCGTAATTTACTATTTTGCATATTCAATAAAAGCGAAAGACGCCCTTTAAGGACGTCCTTCATTTTATTTAAATGATTTTGAAAGGTATCTTGCTATTGCTGCTGCATCTCTTACATCAATTTTTTCATCGTTATTAAAATCAGCAACTTTTGGAAGATCAGAAGATTTTTTGGTTGCAAGCTTCTGTGCAATAAATGCTGCATCTCTTACATTGACTTCTGCATCAGCATTTGTATCACCTGTAATGTCATATGTAATTCCCATTTGTTCAAATGCATAAAAAACCTTAGTATAAACAAGTGCTTCATTTTCTGCATCCATTTTACTTACTTCTTCTTCAATATCTATTGTCGCCTGTACATATGTTACATATAAATCTGAATTTACTTTAGTAAAAGTATCGGCAAACTTAAATTCATGTCTTCTTGTACCAAAGATTTTTCCATAAGAAGTACCAAAGGAATCCTGAAGGTTAATAGTACTATAATCTGCTAATAAATCTTTTGGATCAGATGATATCATTGTTGAAACAGTAAAATAACTATCTCCATTTTCATCTTTTGTTAAGTAGTTATTTATTTGTCCACTCTCACACATAATCTTAACTTTATTGTATAAGCTTTCAGATGAGTCTCTGGTATTATTATAATAGTCATTATTCTTGTCGTTCAGATCATTCGTCAGTCCAAGGAACATAGTATCTGTCATATCAATCAATTCATCATAATAATAGTATCCCTTAGTATTTCTAAAATCATACTCATCTCCCATGCCCATACCAGAAAAATCATCTGGATTATAAACATCATCTGCATAAACCGTAATACTTCCCAGTATTACAGCGGACATGATTCCGCATAATGCACTTTTTAAAAATTTCTTTGTGTTCATAGTAATTACCTCCATACAAATTCAATTATTTGTTATTTTATCATCTTGTTTAACAATACCAAATCTGTCGCTGTAACAACACCATCTTCACTTACATCACCGATATAATTCTGTAAGGTTGATAAAACTGTCATATTTAAAATATAATTGGTAAGAATTTGTGAGTCTTTTGAATCCAATACGCCATCGTAATTAACATCACCTATTTTAAGGTTTATCTGTTCACTTGCTGTTTTGGTCAAGCTATTTGCAAGCGTTGAATTTAATGATGTAAAATTTTTAATGACATTTAGTTTATCATCCGTAATTTTAAATGACATGCCATCAAATCTCGTAGAATATGAATCACTAATATTTTCTATTTTCAATCCATAGTAATAACCACTTAGAAGCTGTGTTAATGGTTCATCCAATGTTCCATAATCAAATATAAGTGTTCCATTATATTGCCTTTTTGTATTTATTCCTCCAACTTGAGGATTTTTAAATGCACAGTCTAAAAATGGTATATTATCATTTCCGTATTGATTATTAGCTGTAGATTTAAACAAATTTAATCTCAATTTATTTACATTATTTGTATTAATTTTTAATTGTCCTACCATTCCAATATTGCAATTTTGAACATTTATATAAAAAAACTCATTTATACTGCTCGCAGTGTTTATATTATTTGCATTACGATCAAATACACCTATTCTCGTGCCAAAAAGTTTACTTTCCCAGTTGTTTGTGGTATTTGCACTGACACCATTTAAAGCATCATATAAAACCCAGATATATCCGCTGTTACCCCAACCAGTTCCCCATGAATTTGCTATTTTAAAAGCACCTTTTTCGGATGCTTCTATTTTTCCATTGCCATTAACATCGCAACAGATATTATCGTTATATCCAACTACTGTCAAAGCATGACCACCATTACTCTTTGTAGCTCGATAAGCCACTTTATCTGTACTTCCATATGCATTTTTAAATGACCAATTATTCAATCCGGAACTACTTCGAACCCTTACCATTAAAATTTTTCCTGATGAAAGAAGTGCTTTTGCCGCACTCAAGTCTGAATCTTTATTACTTGTGTAACAAGTTCCGCTTGCAGGTAATTCTATTTTACCTGTTGATGAAACTCTTGTTTTTAATGCTTCCATCATGACATTTGTATCAGTAGGCCAAGAGGTATTATAATTATTCTTATTATAAGGCATATTATCAATAGTAGTAGCACCTTGGTTTGCTAAGAGACTATACACATCAGTATAATATGAGCCACTTGAGGTATTTCCATTGGTAGTAAAATTATATGTCCATGCCGGAGAGTATGCATTACTATTGGTTGTAACTATATTATTCAATTTATGTGCTTCATATGTAAACTGATAATATGTTGATGCCCAGGATAAACACGAACCTATTCCACCTTGATCACCAATTTCTGGAAAATATTCAGAAGCAGATAAATCAACGCTACTTGGAAGGGTATTTGAATCAGTTGCATAATCGCTGCTATCACAACCATCACCATATTCATTAAAAAACAAATTCTGATCTTCTTCTGAAACCAGTTCATCTCCCATGCCATAATTTGTATCGGCAGCTTTAACATAATTATTCGAAATTCCTGTAAATGATGTACCAACAATAAGACTTGCTAAACTCATTGCAAATAATTTTTTTACTTTCTTCATAAAAACTATTCCTCTCACAAAATTATATATTACTTTTTAATGCATGCATAAATTGTAACCATATTTATCATAATTTACTTTCTGTTTATATTATATCATAAAATTTAATTTTTTCAAGTATTATAATTGTTATTTTATTAAATTTGTATACTTGTATAAATTGCAAACCTTAAAATTGTCAAATTTTGTCAAAAGATGTACTTGTATAAGTTTTTTACTTAAATGAATTTGCAAGATATCTCGCAATCGCCGCTACATCTCTTACATCGATTTTTTCATCATTATTGAAATCAGCTGTCTGAGTAAGTTCAGAATATTTGTTAGATGCGAGTTTCTGTGCAATAAATGCCGCATCTCTTACATTAACTTCTGCATCTGAATTTGCATCACCTGTAAGGTCATATGTAATTCCCATTTGCTCAAATGCATAAAAAACTTTCGCATAAACAAGTGCTTCATTTTCTGCATCCATTTTACTTACTTCTTCTTCAATGTTAATAGTCGCCTGTACACATGTTACATATAAATCTTCACTTACTTTAGTAAATGTATCAGCAAACTTCATTTCCTTTTTTCTTGTTCCAAAGATACTGGAGCAAGAAGCGCCAAAATATACCTGAAGTTTAATAGTACTATAATCTGCTAATAAATCTTTTGGATCAGACATTACCATCGTGGAAATGGTAAAACAGGTGTTTCCATTTTCATCTTTTGTTAAATAATTATTTATTTTCCCGTTTTCACACATCTGTTTAGTTTTTTTATATACCTTTTCCACCGAATCTCTCGTATTATTGTAATATTCGAATGTCCTATTGTACATATCATTGGTTAAAGTAAAGTATATATTATCGGGCATGTTTATTAATGTTCCATACATATAGTATCCATAAATATTTGAAAAATCAATTTCATCACCCATACCATAGTCACCCGCATAAACTGAAATGTTTCCCAGCATGAAAGCAGACATAATTCCACATAATGTACTTTTCCAAAACTTCCTTATTTTCATAACAATTACCTCCATATATTTAATTATTATTTTAACATTTTATTCAGCAATACCACATCAGTCGCTGTAACAACCCCATCTTCACTTATATCACCAATATAATTCTGAACCATTGACAATGTTGTCAAATTTAAAACATAATCAATAAGAATTTGTGAGTCTTTTGAATCCAACACACCGTCGTAATTAACATCACCTATTTTAAGGCTTACCTGTTCACTTGCAGTTTTAGCCAGGCAATTTGCAAGTTCTGGATTTACTGAAGATAATTTTTTTATTATATTTAATTTGTCATCTGTAATTTGAAATGACATCCCCTCAAATCTTGTAGAATATGAATCATTAATATTTTCTATCATCACCCCATAATAATAGCCATCTAAAAGTTGGGTTAATGGTTCATCTAATGTACCATAATCGAATAAAAGGGTTCCATTATATTGCCTTTTTGTATCTATTCCTCCAAATCGAGAATTTTTAAATGCACAGTTTAAAAATGGTATATTATCATTTCCATATTGATTATTAGCTGTAGATTTAAACAAAGTCAATCTCAATTTATTTACATTTTCTGTTTTAATCTTTAATTGTCCTATCATTCCAATATTACAGTTTTGAACATCTATATAAAAAAATGTATTTTGTTTATTTTTAACATTTAAGTCCTCAACGTCATTATTTCGATAAAATATGCCTTCCCTCGTACCAGAAAGTTTACTTTCCCAGTTGTTTGTGGTATTTGCACTGGCACCATTTAAAGCATCATATAAAACCCAGATATATCCACTATTGCCCCAACCAGTTCCCCATGAATTTGCCACCTTAAAAGCACCTTTTTCAGATGCTTCTATTTTTCCATTGCCATTAACATCGCAACATATATTATCATCATATCCGACTACAGTCATAGCATGACCACTATCACTCTTTGCAGCTCGATAAGCAACCGTATCTGTGCTTCCATATGCATTTTTAAATGACCAGTTATTTAATTGATTTTCTGCCTGCACTCTTACCATTAAAACCTTTCCTGAAGAAAGAAGCTGTTTTACTGCACTCAAATCTGAATCTTTATTACTTGTATAACAAGTTCCGGTTGAAGATAATTCTATTTTACCGGTTGATAAAACTCTCGTTTTTAATGCATTCATCATTATGTCGGTGTTAGTTGGCCATGAGGTATCGTAATTATCTATATTATAAGGCATTTCATTCATCGTAGCTGCACCCTGATTTATTAAAAGACTATACACATCTGTATAATATGAACCACTTGAAGTATTTCCATTGGTAGTGAAATTATATGTCCATGCCGGAGAGTATGCATTACTATTGGTCGTAACTATATTATTCAACTTATGTGCTTCATATGTAAACTGATAATATGTTGATGCCCAGGATAAACACGAACCTATTCCACCTTGATCACCAATTTCCGGAAAATATTCAGAAGTAGATAAATCAATGCTACTTGGAAGGGCATTTGAATTAGTTGCATAATCGCTACTATCACAACCATCACCGTATTCATCAAAAAACAAATCCTGATCTTCTTTTGAAACCAGTTCATCTCCCATACCATAATTTGTATCAGCAGCTTTGACATAATTATTTGGAATCCCAGTAAACGATATTTCTATTATCAAGCTTACCAGACTTATGGCAAATAATCTTTTTGCTTTATTCCTCATAGATAAGTACCTTCTTTTAGAAAATATTATATATTACTTTTTCATGCATACGCATATTGTAGTATATAATTTATATTGGTCATTTCTTATTTATATTATATCACATGATTTCCTTTTTTCAAGTACTATAAGTATGATTTTATTAAATTTGTATACTTGTATAAATTGCAGCCATTAAAATTGTCAGATTTTGTCAATGGTAATACTTTAAAATGACCACTCAATCCATAATTAAATTCAATAATTATTTGCTATTTGCAATTCTTTATTATAGCAAAAAATACCGTCTCCTTTGCTCAGGAGACGGTATTTTGCTTTTATGCTTATTTCTGAATGCTTCTATTTAATTATAGAAATAGTTATTTATTGAAACTCAATGTCTTCATTAACCTTTTCGTGCATATCAATTCTAGTCTTGATGTCAATAGTATTTACAAGCCATCCACTCAAATTACAATTTTTAACAAATTCATCTATTCGATTAACACCATTAATCTCTTTTAAGGTAACAACAACACCAAAACGAATTCCAACACCATCTTTAGGGTCCAGTCTATTATTTGTTTTAATTTCCATCCCCCAATTCTTGTTTTTATAAGATTTTTTCGACTTGTTAGTGCTTTTAGGAATTTCAGAAACATATTTAACATTATCCCACTTCCTAAATCGCTCTCTTGCTTCGCCTTCTAATAGATAATTTAATGTATAATCTTGGTTTTGCTTATCATTATTAATTTCATTCAACTTACCATTGTCTTTAATTCTGCCAAAATGAAGATTTAACTCAGTATTTGTATAATCTACACCTTGGGTTCTATCACATACTGGGAAATAACACATGGTAGCTCTTGCAACATAAGGATATTTATCATCTTTAAGAGGAACAGGAAAACTATAATTATATGTATTCCATTTCTCACTTACATCTGATACCAAAAATTTAATTTCGTCATCTTGAGTTTGAACAATATCCTCTATTCGAATAGGAACTACACCATGTCCATAAAGGGCAACCTCTTCAGGGGTTGGACTTTCATTCCAGCTACGTGCAGAATCAATTATCAAGGCTTTTGCAACTTCTCTGCTTAACCCCAAAACATCGATTAAATATGATAATTTACGAGCTATCCAAGGAGCTGCAAATGAAGTACCAGCAACATAAGCTGCACCAAGTGGTTCACATACCTGGATATACTGTTCCTCGCTTCCCCCATAATAACTAACATCTGGTTTAGCAAAGAAAGAAAGTGCAAGTCCCTTTCTTGCGTATTTAGTTGAAAGACCTCTATTAGTAACTGCATTGACTACCATACTATTTATTGAATCTGCAGGTGAACCGATTTTCACGACATTTTCATTGGGTTTGTTTGTACCTGCTACAACAAAAATCACATCATTCTCATATTGAATTTGGTCTAATGTGGCAGCTTCAGCTGAAATAAAATTATCATTAATTTCTTGATTACTACCCAGCGAAATGTTCCAAACTTTTATATCATTATTGTTGGCAATAATGCTTTTAATTTGTTTCATAATGGTAAAAGATGAAAATCGAGAGCCTACTGCAACTCCAAAATGACGTACTTTGAATCTTCCGCATCCATCATTCAACCATGGATTCAATCTAGCTCCATCCACAATAATCGATGAAACAGCAGTGCCATGTCGATAGTCATTTTGATTTTTTGGAATACTATTATCTACCATATCATGATAGTCTACCCACTCACTAAAATATACGTTCTTATCAAATAAAGTGTCGATAACACCTATTGTTGGTTCAATATTTGGAGATGGTATAGTAATCATACTTTGCTGATACTCTTGAATAAAATCTTCGGGTAACAGTTCAGATAAATCAACTGTTGCCATAGAAACAAGGTAAGGAGCTTCTTCGATTAATAGTTTCAATTGATTTTCATCCAGAAAAACAGTTTGATTATCCAAAATCCTACTTGATAAAATATCAATCCCTATATTTTTAAACAAATCTTTGATATTCATACCTATATCAAACAAAGTAATAATACTCTGCTTTAATTGAGGATTAGCCATTTCCACTTCAAAATCATCAATATATGAAACATCTGCAATCACTTGCTTGAAAGTTGTCTTTGGTAATCCAAATTTCTCAAATTTTATTTTATTTAATAGTTCATCATCTTTAAATATGGACTGTGTTATGCCATCTTTAAATTTGGATTTCATCACATCACAAGATTTTGAGAGAAGATTAATACTGTTATCCAAATCTGATATGCCCACAAAATATGTTATAATATGCTTACTCTTTTCAGCATTAAACTTAGCTCCCACAATTGAGAAATTAGAATCTTTTCCTTTTAACAATCCTGTTATGCGATTGCTTTTTGCAACTATTTTATTATAACAAACACTAATCAAAACATCTTGAAAAGGTCTTTTTTCGTGTTCCCAAAAGCTTTTTATTTGTTGTAACTTATCTATTAATCTAATCAGTTGTTCTTTGGTAACTACTTTTTTACTATTCATAGATATACCATTACCGACTCCCTGTTTGGAAGCTTGAACGAAGCGTTTTCCTTTTAATTCAAGAACATTATTCATTTAATTAATCCCCCTTACTCAATTTTCTAGATACAGCACTTTTAGATTCTCCGGTAAGTTTTTCTATTTCTCTTACTGTAAAACCCATACTATATAATTGGCTAATATCAGTTTTATTTAAATTTCCAATCAAGTTATTATATAGCCTTTTCAAATAGTCATGTTCATAATTTACATCACTAAACGCTAAAGATGTTTTAATAATATTTTTTAATTCACCTGGATATGGAAGATGTGGGGTAAGGTTTAATATTTTTCTAAACAAGCGAGTGTCTTTTGCAACGCCCTTAAAATTTTTTATATAAGAAGAAAAATAAAACTCACCCACTTCAATTAAATCCTCTTTGCTATAACGGTCAAAATTTATTATTGCGTCAAATCTCCTTGTAAGAGCCTTATCAAATTTAGAAAAAAGATTTGTGGTTGCAATAATAACAATTTCTTTATTCAAATCAGTTAATCTATCGAGTTCCCTCAAAATTGTAGAGGTTACCCTTCCCATTTCACGCACATCATTGGAACTTACTCTATCCAAAGCAATTACGTCTATTTCATCAAACAAAATAACTACTTTGTTTGAATTGGGAATTGAGTTTATTTCATTAAATACACTTGTTATATTTTTATTTGTTTGACCAAGTTTACTGTCAATTAAATTGTCAAAATCAACATAAAACAGTGTCCTATCCAATAGCCGTGTAACTTGCTTGGCAGCTTCAGTTTTTCCACTACCGGGCAAACCCTCAAACAAAAATTTATTAATTCCAATATTGTGGTTTATTGCGTTTATAATACCTTTTACATCCTCGGTAATTACTATGGGAAGGTTCAAAGGCTCCATCCTTCTTGTATCTATCTGCTTTAGAAATTCACTCTCAAAATCACTACTTTGAGGTGTGTATAAATTAGATTCAGCAATTAAACTCATTATATATTCAGCAAGCTGATCATCTCCTATACTATCAAAATATCTTGCAATATTTATTGCTTCATTTCTGAAAGCATTTTCATTTTTTTCAATATGGTATTTTATTAAATTCAAAACATTTTGTTTTTTCATGCTATCATACCTCCATATACATTTTATATTATAGCACAGTGCGAGACAAAAGTCTATATATTTGGGACAAAATCTTCAATTTATAAAGTCAAGCTCCCTTTTTAAATCATTTTGTTATGTTAAAAATCTCGTTCGTTGAAAATAAGCAAACGAGATTAAAACCTTTAAGTTTATAATTTAACATTCAAAACATTTTTTCAAGAAAACTATTAATATCCTCTCCCATCACTGCCCAAATTACAAGAATAGGTGGAATCAGCAAACAAATCATCTTAGCTCGTTTAGGACTTGATAGTATCTTCACTATGCTTAAATAAATAAGAAATAGTGTAAGTGTCACTTTCACATAAAGAGGATTTTGTGCAATGCAACGGTTGTATATTACTATTAATCCTTCAAACAGCATAATATACATATCAGACTGAGCTTTTATTTTCTTCATTTCAGTAACACTGTCACGATGAATATAAATACGTGCAATACAGCGTATTATCAATATTATAAAAGCAACTGTTAAAATTGTAAAAATATTTTGTTCATTATTTAAAATCATGATTTCTAATGTTCTCTCCTCTGAATCATATAAAACTATATCTTCTTATCTGCATTTCCAGCTGAAACAAGAATTGATATAGTCATTGCCCCAAAGATTCCGCCTATAAGCAGCCCTGCAATAAATTCAATCATTTGATTCACCACCATATACGAAAGATTCAGGAGTATTTGCAATCCGTTCATTATAAGAATTTATACGGACTTTTATCCCAAGAATGCGTCCTGTTTCGCTTTTGCTGACACCTGTACTTATATATCCGGATTCTTTCAATATTCGGAAATGTATCGTATACATATGAGTGCCTATTTGCAAATCCTCCATAATTTTCCGCCTGTTTATAGTGAATTCCTTTCTTCCCCTGGCATAATGACAAAGGTACATATATATCGTTTTGGCTGCCGGTGTCAGCTCAGAATCTTCCAATATTTTATTTTGCATAACGTTATATCCTCCTGTTCGGCGGATTTCCGGCAGCACTTCATGTGTAACCCATCGGCGAAATGTTCTTGATTCCGGTTTATCACTACGCAGAATAACCGAGTATAAACCGCTTTCATTTACTGCTATCATCTCACGATTCTGACCACCTGACATGAGTCTGAGTAAGGTCAGCTCATCATCTTCAAGACGGGCTGCGGTACGATTTGTATTAGATAATCCTAAAATTTCGCATACATCTTTCAATATCCACCATGTTTCACCATTAATTTCAGTTACCCTTACAGGTGAGTTTTCATAAGAAAAATTCATAATATAACTTGAATCCATTGCATTTTCCTTTCTGTTTTAAGCCGGTTCAATCAGATGATTATTCTTTATAAAATGTGATTTTAAAGTCCGGAAAGAGGTAAAATACGGAGTATAATATTCATATGTACTGCCTTTTAAAACTCTCTCTCTGATGCCCTTTTTCATGCTCTTCAGATTAGCTTTATCAGCCTGACTTAAAAGACTTTTCTTATGCTTGCAGTAAAATCTTTCTGCAATTTCATGTTTGCTAATAAACCACTCCGGATTTACTTTTCCGTTTACATAAACCATAAGAATATATTTCAGCGGCTTATCCGGAAGGCAGAGAATATCAATATTATATTCATCTGCTTTCAGTGTTGCTCTCCCATACGGAACTGATACAAGTTCCTCCGTAAGTTTCCATTGCTCATCTGTCATTTTCAAATCCTCCATACAAGAAAATCTATAATACAAATTACTGCCATTACAGGTGATGTTATCAGAATTGAAAGTGCAAAAACATTTATAACTTCACTTCTGAAAATGCTCTTTATACGTTTAAAATTTTCCTTGCCTGACCTGATACTTTCCTTAGTTTTAAACATGATTTTTTTCATTTCCGTATTTCACCATACCCCATTAAAAATTACTCTATTTCAATATTTTCATTGTCAGATTTCTGTATTTCCGGCTGATTTCCAAGGCTGTTTTCTCTGTCTTTCTCAGTGATTTTATCAAGATTGTATTTTACTGTTTCATACTCTTTAAGCTTCTTTCCAACAGTCCTGTTATCCTCAATCAGCCTGCCTTTCTGTTCTTCAAGTTCCCTTATTTCAGCGGACAATTTACCTGCATTAGGCAGCTTATTTGAAGGCTCTGTTTTCTTTAACTGTTCTGCTGCTTCACGAAACAAAAGTATCTCATTTTCATGCTTTCTGAAATACTTTTCCTGCGATGATGAATTCCGGTAAGTTTCATAGATTTCCTTATATTCACGATATATTTTAAGATATTTAAGCCGGTATTTATTAAAATTTATCTGTTCATTTATCGAGGAAATCTGCTCTTCATTGTTGAATCTTTCATCTTCGAGAGAATGATACTTTTCAAAAAATTCTTCTGAACCTGAAAAGCCGTTATCCTGCAAATAATTTACAACTTCAAAATTTATTTTAAGATTCTGTATTCTCGCCCATCGCTGCATACCAAAGTTATCAAATCTGGAATCCGATAAGTTATAAAGCCTTTTCATAAAATCGGCAGAAGAACCTTCTGTAATTCTTCTTGAAACTGCATCAGCTCTGCTTTCACTTCTGCGTATAACAGCACGTTCAATTCTCTTATTTATCTGATTTTCTTCATAGTACCAGCCAAGCTTTGGAGCATAGATAAAATATTTTTGTCCGGGGATTCTGAATCCCAGACATCTGCCTGATTTTTTTACATAATCCTGATACTTAACTTCAATATTTTCAGCTCTGAGTTTTTGGAGAAAATCTTCAAAATTATCGGAATGTTTCACTGTTTCATCAATAATATTTTTAAGCTGCTGTTTCCATGAAGTTCCGTTCTCCTTATGCTGCCATTCGTAATAATTTGCACCACGTCCTTTCGGATTAGTTATAACGGAAAGACCTCGCTGAGATGTAATTTCATCGCTTACCCTTTTCATTTCAAGCCATGCAGGAACAAGTTTTCTGTCATGTTCTCTTGAAAAAGATTTTCCGTTTTTGCTGTTGACAGAATTTATGATTATGTGATTGTGAATATGATTTTTATCGACGTGAGTTGCAATGACAAATTCGTATTCATCATTCAGCCATTTCTTCATAGTTTCCAATCCTATTTCATGTGCCTGTTCCGGCGTAACTTCTCCCGGAACAAACGACTGAACAGCATGAAAAGCAAGCAACTTTACATCAGGATTCATCAGATTTCGGGTATAATCAAATTGCTTTTCTGCTGTTTTCTGCCGACAGTTTATAGCTGAAATCAATTGACAATATTCTGTTTTGTCAGGATTACAGATATAATCCAAAGCTTTATCTAAAGTGAATCTTATCGGGTGAGCAGTTGTGTATGCCATTTGAATTTCCTTTGTTCAATATTGACTTTCTCTTATAGAAAATTTTCTTATTTTTTGCCCTGCATTCTTGAATTTATCTGCGATAAAATTTCATTTTGAATATCATAAATATCATCCATTTTATTATTAATATCGTTCATATCTGACTTGTAAACTGAACCGGTTTCATTTACTCTTTTGGCAATCTGATTTATATTTACACCGATTTTATTCAAGTTATAATTGAGTTCACGAACCCATGAATAATCATTAATTTCAATCTTTCCGTCAATTGCAACTTTTCTCAAATATGCACTCATATTATTAATTTTGCAAACTTCCATTTTCTTTAAAATGAATTCTTTTTCTTCCTCAAAAACATAAAATTCTAACTTACATCTTCGTTCACGATTTTTCATTTTTCTATCCTTTCATGACATTTCAAAATGGAAAACTTCCGGGGTTTGGGTACTCCCAAAAAGAAAAATTTTGAGAAAATCAGCAGCTCTGATTTTTTTCAAAATTTGCCGAGTGTCCGGACACCGGCTTTCCTTGCTATCCAGACCTCCGGATTTGAACGCCGGTGTACCGGTCGGTCAAATTTGGATTTACGGCTCGTGTCCGAGCCGCTGTTTTTCCGAAAATTTTCATGATTTTCGGAATTCCTGAAAGGAAAAATCAGCTTGTACGCTGCCTTCTTCATTTTGATTATAAATTATAAGCACCAAATTTTATTTTGTCAAGAGGGCGGAGCTTGGACAACCGTAAGTTTTCAAAAAAATTCAGGTCGAAATAATTATGGCAGAAATACCGTAAATACGACATTTTCCAATTCAAAGAAAATTCAAAAAAATTCAGTGAAAAAATTTTTTGACATTGCAAAAAAATAAGAGAATCAAGGCAAATGCTTTGATTCTCTTAAAAACCATAAAACTACATGAAAAAAATTTTTATAATAATGCTTGACAAAATATTCCGTTTGTGTTAAAATACAAAACAGAAAAAGCACCCCCACAAAACATGAAACGTCTGCAAACGTCTCATGTTCAATCATCAAACAGATACAACAACTATCTGATTGACTTAGTGAGAATGCTATTTAAGTGCATATAAAACGGTGACGAATTTCAAACACTCACCGTAAATTGCATTTGAAATAGATTAGCAAGCCTGTCAGATTTTATAAAATTCTGATGGGCTTGTTGCTTTTTCTAAATAAAAATTAAATACTCATTTCAGAAAAAATAATTTTTTACTTCCATAAATTTTCTGCGGAGATTTCTGTGCAGTCGTTTACTCCGTTATAACGAAACGTACTGGGTTTAAGCTCAGCCGATGCTATAAAATGAGAATGTAAAACATCAGGCAAAGAAAAGACTGTTTCACTTTCAATCAATGCCCTTTGCCTGATGCTTTTTAATTTGGTTGCGGCGGCTGGATTTGAACCAACGACCTTCGGGTTATGAGCCCGACGAGCTACCTAGCTGCTCCACACCGCGATATTTATTTTTCTTTATACTCACTTCAAGTACTTTATTATTATATCACTTTTCATAACGTTTGTCAAGCACTTTTTTCAAAAATCCGTAATTTTATTTACGGATTTTTGTGTGCTTTAAAATTCAGATCTGAAACCAGACCTTATTCTTTGGTTTTACTCTTTTTAGTAATATATCTCGGAGCTTCTTCCCCACGGATAGAAGCTGCCGTAAGTGTAATACCTGTTATATCCGGATTTGAAGGTGCTTCAAACATAGGCTGCATAAGAACCTCTTCGATTATCGCACGAAGTCCTCTTGCACCTGTTTTCTGTGAAATTGCTTTTTTAGCAATTTCCATAAGTGCATCATCTTCAACAATAAGGTCGATGTTATCATACTCGAACAATTTTTTATACTGTTTTAAAAGTGCATTTTTCGGTTCTGTCAGAATCTTTATAAGAGCTTCTTCATCAAGTTCATCAAGAACTGTTATAATAGGAAGTCTTCCCACTAATTCCGGAACTATACCAAATTTCACAAGATCCTGAGGAATAACCTTATGGAAAATGTTCTTTGTTATTTCCTTCTTTGAATTTATCTCTGCACCAAATCCAAGGGCAGACGAATTGATTCTTTTAAGAATTGATTTTTCAAGTCCGTCAAACGCACCGCCACATATAAACAGGATATTTTTTGTATTTATATGAATAAACTCCTGATTTGGATGCTTTCTTCCGCCCTGAGGAGGAACATTTGAAACAGTTCCCTCGATTATTTTCAGAAGTGCCTGCTGAACGCCTTCACCGCTGACATCTCTTGTAAGGGACGTATTTTCAGACTTCCTTGAAATCTTGTCTATTTCATCTATATAGATAATTCCACGTTCTGCCGCTTCAATATTAAAATCAGCAGCCTGAATAAGTCTTAACAGAACATTTTCAACATCATCACCAACGTAACCCGCTTCAGTGATTGTCGTTGCATCTGCAATGGCAAAAGGAACATCAAGTATTTTAGCAAGAGTTGATGCAAGGAAAGTTTTTCCGACACCTGTCGGACCGAGCAGAAGAACATTACTCTTCTGAATATCAATATCATCCTTGTCATTATCCTGGCTTATAATTCTTTTGTAGTGATTATAAACAGATACTGCAAGTGTCACCTTCGCCTTATCCTGACCAACAACATATTCATCAAGAACTGCCTTGATCTCAGCCGGTGTAAGAAGATTTATTTCAGTGTCATCATCAGTTTTACTTTTTGTACTGCTCTTTCTGCTCTGCTTTGTTTTGGCAAGAGGCCCCATAAGAAGCTCATAACAGTATGTTACGCATTCATCGCATATATTTGATGAACCCGCCGTAAAAATACTCTGAACCTTATCCTCACTTTTTCCGCAGAAATTGCAGAATTTTACTGGCTTATCCGACATAAAATTCTCCCCTATTCTCTTTGCTTTATCTGTGGCTTATTACCTTGTCAACCAGACCATATGCCTGAGCTTCAGCCGCTGTCATAAAGTTATCTCTGTCTGTGTCACGGCAGATTTCCTCATACGATTTTCCGGTATTTTCACTAAGGATTCTGTTTAAATTTTCCTTGGTTTTCAAAAGGTTTTCAGTTCTTATTTTAATATCAGTTGCCTGACCCTGAAGTCCGCCTGAAATAAGCGGCTGATGAATCATTATTTCACTGTTTGGAAGGGCAAGTCTTTTTCCCTTAGCACCCGATGAAAGCAGGAATGCACCCATTGATGCCGCCAGACCTATACAGATCGTTGATACGTCACATTTGATATACTGCATTGTATCATAAATCGCCATTCCGGCAGTAACAGAACCGCCCGGGCTGTTGATATAAAGACAGATGTCCTTTTCAGGATCCTGACCTTCAAGATACAGAAGCTGTGCAACAACAAGACTTGCTGTTGTATCATTTACGTCCTCAGACAGCATTATTATTCTGTCATTGAGCAATCTGGAAAAAATATCGTAGGAACGTTCTCCACGGCTTGTCTGTTCTACAACGTAAGGTACCAAACTCATAATTTATTCTCCCTTTCCATTCATATTATATCTGTATGAAAAAGCGGCTGTCCGACAAGGGACAGCGCTTTATTTCTATCAGGATTATTCAGCAGCTTCTTCTGCTTCTTCGTCCTTCTTGCTTGGATCAATAGTATTGTCGATAACAGCGTTATCCTTAACAAGGTCAAGAGCCTTGTTTACCTTGAGGTCTGTAAGGAAGTCATCCATTGGAAGTCTGTTCTTAACATCATCAAGTGAAAGGTTATTTGCATCAGCAATTTCCTGAAGCTGGTTGTTAATCTCGTCTTCTGAAATCTCGATGTTTTCGAGTTCAGCAATCTTTTCAAGAGCAAGTCGGAGTTTAACTTCATTTTCTGCTCTGTCTTCAAATGTTTCTCTGAATGAATCCATATCCATACCTGTGTACTGGAGGTAGATTTCAACGCTCATGCCCTGGTGCTTGAGGTTGTGTTCAAAGTTTCTGATAAGAGAATCTACTCTGTGGTCAAACATACACTTAGGAATTACTGCATCAACATTCTTAATGAGTGTTTCCATGATGTAGTTTTCAAATTCAGATTCAGCTCTTGATTCAGCTCTGTCTTCAAGAGTCTTCTTTATATCTTCTTTCCATTCATCAACTGTATCAAACTCAGTTGTATCCTTGATGAGTTCATCATCAAATTCAGGATATTCTGTTTCGTTGATTGCATTGATCTTGATTTTGAATGTTGCAGGCTTGCCGGCATATTCTTCCATCTGATAATTTTCAGGGAATGTTACATTGATTTCAAATTCATCGCCGATTGAATGATCAACGAGCTGTTCTTCAAATCCAGGGATAAACTGTCCGCTGCCGAGCTTGAGAGGGAAGTCCTCAGCCTTGCCGCCGTCAAAAGCTTCGCCGTCCATGAATCCTTCAAAGTTGATAACAACTTCATCATCAAGCTTTGCAGGTCTGTTGTCAACGGAAACGATTCTTGCATTTCTCTGCTTGATCTGTTCAATCTGTGCATTGATATCTTCTTCAGTTACATCCTTGACATTTTTAGGAGCTTTCATACCCTTATAGTCAGAAATTTTTACTTCCGGCTTTGTAATGCAGATTGCCTTGTACTCAACACCGTTTTCCTTATCAGCTGCGATAACTTCAATCTTTGGTGTTTCAACGAGAACAAGCTCAGCATCTCTTATAGCATCCGGCATTTCTTCATTGATAAGGCTGTTGATAGCTTCTTCAAAGAAAACGCCTTCGCCGAAATACTTTTCAACAAGCTTTCTGCTTGCCTTACCTTTTCTGAATCCAGGAACGCTTATCTGTTTCTTCTGTCTCTGATAAGCCTTTTCAATTGCATCAGCAAATCTTTCAGCATCGACAGTAAATGTCAGTTCCTGTGTATTAACGTCAACCTTGGTTGATGATTTTAAACTCATTTTTATAGTCCTCCAATTTATTTATAAGTGCATACCTTAACTATTATATCATATCGGGAAAAATTTTTCTATAGAAAAATTTCACTTCTACATTTTGAACAATTTACAGAATTTTAGCCGGTACAAATTGTAAATAATCACCAGATATCAGACGGAAATCTACGCCGTCACGCTCTCCGTTTATAGCATATTTTATCGCTGAACCATGAAGATGCCCATACCAGCATTTCCTGACTTCATACTTATACAGAACTTCAAGAATATCATAATTACAGTTATTGCCGTAAAGCGGCGGATAATGCAGAAAGACCAGCGGTTCAAGTCCCTCCTTTTGTGCAGATTCCAGAGATGCGGCTAGCCTTCCTGCCTCCCTCGCAAGAACCTTTGCATCAGCAGGTTCTCCGGGCATATTTACCCAGCCTCTTGTTCCGCATATGGCGTAATTTTCATATCTGTAATGATTATTATGCAATATGTTCAGCGTTTCAAATCCCCATGATGAAAACATTTCATTCATCTTTTTAAGGGAAGTCCACCAGTAGTCGTGATTCCCTTTCAGAATGATTTTTTTGCCGGGCATTCTTTCTATCCACTGAAAATCCTCAAATGCTTTTCCTATGCTCATCGCCCACGAGCTGTCGCCGGCAAGGACAACAGTGTCTTCCGGAGCAACCAGTTTATTCCAGTTTTCCTCAAGAAGTTCCATATAATTTTCCCAGCCGCCGAATACAGCCATGGTTTTTGATTTATCGCTTATGGCAAGATGAAGATCTCCTATTGCAAAAAGTGACATTAAGCCAGACCGAAATCCTTAAGAACAAAACTGTTCATATCAGATTTTTCAATTGAACCTGTAAATCTTCTTTCCTTGTTCTTCAGATCTGCAAGTGCTGCCGGAACAGGAATATTTGAAAGCTCAGCAAGTCTGTCAACCATTGCATATTCATCAAGGTCAGATTTCTTTCCTTCAATAGCTTCAAGAACGCTTGCACTGAACTTGTAAGGGCTTGCAGTTGAAGCAATAATTGTCTTTGTTGTATCGCCTGTTGCCTTCTTGTAATCCTCATAAACCTTTACGGCAACAGCTGTATGTGTATCGCATGTATATGAATATTTCTCATAGATTTCATGAATTGTAGCCTTTGTCTGTTCATCATCACAGTAACCGCCGAAGAATTCTTCGCTGAGAACCTTATTGACAGCATCGTTGACTTCATATCTGCCTGTTTCTGCAAGGCTTGTGAACCATTCTCTTATCTGAGCGTCGTCCTGACCTGTGATAATGTAGAGAAGTCTTTCAAGGTTGCTTGAAATAAGAATATCCATTGATGGTGAGCAGGTTGCATAGAATTCTCTGTTTCTGTCATAAACACCTGTTTCAATAAAGTCTGTCAGAACCTTGTTAACGTTTGAAGCACAGATGAGCTTGTTAACAGGAAGTCCCATTTTCTTTGCATAGTATGCAGCAAGAATATTTCCGAAGTTACCCGTAGGAACAACAACATTTATCTTGTCGCCAAGGTTAATCTCTCCGCTTTCAGCAAGTGAAGCATAAGATGAAATGTAGTAAACTATCTGAGGAACAAGTCTGCCCCAGTTGATAGAGTTTGCACTTGAGAACATAAGTCCTGCGGCATTCATCTTTTCCTTTACTTCCTTGTCTGTGAAGATTGCCTTAACACCGTTCTGGCAGTCATCAAAGTTACCCTTTACAGCACAAACGCCGACATTTGAACCTGTCTGTGTTGTCATCTGTCTTTTCTGCATCGGGCTTACGCCGTCTTCCGGATAGAAAACAAGAATCTGAGTTCCCTCAACGTCCTTGAATCCTTCAAGAGCAGCTTTTCCTGTATCGCCTGATGTTGCAACAAGAATTATAATCTTCTTGTCAAGCTTTATCTTCTTTGCTGAAGTTGTCAGGAAATAAGGCAGAATCTGAAGAGCCATATCCTTGAATGCACATGTAGGACCATGCCACAGTTCAAGCATATATGTTCCGTCAAAAAGCTCTGATATTTCTGCTATGCTCTCTGTTTCAAAATTCTTTGTGCTGTATGCGTTGTCTGTGCAGTACTGAATCTCTGCATCAGTAAAATCTGTCAGATATTTCTTGAAGATGTAAGCTGCTCTGCATGAATAGTTAAGACCTGCAAGATATTTAATCTCGTCAAGAGTCAGTTCAGGAATGGACTCCGGAACAAAAAGACCGCCGTCCTCAGAAATACCCTGTGTTATTGCTTCCGCACTGCTTACCTTGATTGCACTGTTTCGTGTACTCTTATAATACATTACAAAACCACCCTTTGCTTTTTATTAAATTCACAAAATGCCCGAACCGTCATAGGCATTTTCAATATATTCAAGACTGACTTCCCCGTCCTCATAATTGACAAAAACCACATCAAATCTCGGCTGGAGCTTACAGCCCGTTTCCCTTAAATATTTCTCAGCGGATTTTATAACCCTCCGCTGTTTTACCGTTCCTACACTTCTGCCGATTTCGACAGAATCCGTTTTACGGAGCTTTATTTCGACAAAACAGATATACGGCGGACATTCAGCTATAATGTCAGCTTCACCGCCCTGAACCTTAAAGTTTCTTCTGAGTATTTTCATTCCGTTGAGTTCGATATATCTGCATACAAGCAGTTCTCCCTCACGTCCGATATTACTTTTTCGCATATATCTTCTTTAAAAATGAAGGCCGGTGTATCGGGCATGGTCCGAGTTCCAGTATCTTTTCCCTGTGGAGTTTCGTTCCGTAACCCTTATGTTTTTCAAAGCCATACTCAGGATAGAGCTTTGCCATTTCAAGCATATATCTGTCCCTTGTCACCTTAGCAAGAATTGATGCCGCCGCAATTGATGCAGACGTTGCATCGCCTTTGACCACTGCACTAACTTCACATGGAACGTCCGGAGTTTTGTTGCCGTCCACAAGAACAAGTGCCGGTCTTATTTCAAGACCTGATACTGCACGTTTCATGGCAAGCATTGCGGCATTGAGAATATTTATTTCCTCTATCTCAGCAATTGTTGCCCTTGCAATGCAGTAATCATCAGCCTTTTCAATTATTTCATCATAAAGCTTTTCACGCTTTTTTTCAGAAAGCTTTTTGCTGTCATTAAGTCCCTCAATAACGTTATCAGGATTCAAAATAACCGCCGCTGCATAGACATCACCCGCAAGAGGTCCACGTCCTGCTTCATCAGTTCCGCAGAAAATCCCGACAGAATTTCTGACAGCCTCATCATATTCCCACAGCGGATTCATATTTTATCCTCCGCAGGAAGTTCAAGGGTTATATTTCCAAGCTTTCCGCTTCTGAATTCGTCCAGAAGTGTTATAGCCGCTCTTTCGGTATTTACTTCGCCGCCCGAAATGAGCATTCCTCTTTTTCTTCCAAGTTTCTCAAGAAGTTCAAAGCCTGTCCCTTCGGAATCTATTTTATATCGTTCCATAAGTGAATCAGGATAGTTCACCGCAAGATTTTCAAGAAGGAGCGAGGCAAGTGCTTCAATATCAAGAATATCGTCCTTGACCGCACCTGTAAATGCAAGTTTTCTTGCAGCACTCTGATCCTCAAACTTCGGCCACAACACACCCGGCATATCGAGCATTTCAACATTATCGCCAAGCTTGACCCATTGCTTTGTACGGGTAACGCCCGGTCTGTCCTCAGCCTTTGCTTTTTTGGACTTAGCCATTCTGTTTATGAAAGTTGATTTTCCGGCATTCGGAATACCGACTATCATAAGCCTGAGCGGTGCATTTTCTATCCCCTTTTCACGGCGTCTTGCCATGAGTTCACTGAGCATCTGCTCTTTTACCGCAGGGAGAAAATTTTTCAGACCGTTTCCGCTTTTACAGCTTATTTTTATCGCCGTAAAGCCCTTTGATTTATAGTAATTCAGCCACTTTACAGTAGCGTTGTCATCTGCCATGTCCGCTTTATTCAGCACGAACATTCTCGGCTTGCCTTTTACAAGCCTGTCCATTTCAGGATTCCTGCTGGACTCCGGTATTCTGGCATCAAGTATCTCAACAACACCATCAACCAGAGAAAGATTCGACTGTATCATTCTTCTGGTTTTCGCCATATGACCCGGAAACCACTGTATATCCGCCATTTCTGACATTTACTGAGAACCCCCTTTATTTTAATTTTCCGATTTTACCAAAAGGATAAACCCTCAGCAAAGCCTTTCCCTCAATTTCATCCGTGGAAACAAGTCCCACATCTGAATGACGGCTGTCCTTGGAAATGTTTCTGTTGTCACCCATTACAAAGCAGTATCCCTCAGGAACTGTAAGAGGGTAGCTGAAAGCCTCTTCATCTCTTGTTGTAGGTTCGCTTATATAAGGCTCGTCCAGAGCATCTCCGTTTACATAAACTATTCCTTTTTCAAAATCAATATCTATCGTATCACCGCCGACAGCAATAACACGCTTTATTATCCTGCAGTCAAGCCCGTCCTTTTCAGATACCTTTCCGTTCCCGTCCACAAGATACGCCTTTTTATCATTTATAACAGCTATGTCGCCCGATTTCACACTTCCGAACGCAAGTGTCAGAACCCTGTCCCCTGAATCAAGGGTAGGCTTCATGGAATCCCCTGAAACAACCGCATTTCCGAAAACATAGGTGAATATGAACATAACTATAAACAATGCTGTAAAAACAGCCTCGACTATGCTGAGTACAATGCCGGAAACGTTTCTTTCACTGCCTGTATACTGTTCTTCCGGATAGAAATATTCGTCCTCATCATATTCCGAATCATATCCGTCATCGGGATAATCCTCATCGTCCTCATATGTATCATATGCATTACTTTGAAAAGTTTCCGCAGGTTTTTCCTCATGTGGTATACCAAGCGGATTATTCCTTGCTTCCTTTATCCTTCTTATCTTTTCCGCAGTATCGCTCTGTGCAAAGGTAAGAGGTTTCTGCGGCTGAGAATTCCTGATAACCTGTGTTTTTTCAACATCTTCTGAAACATTTTTTTCAGGTTCCGGTATTTTCGGCATTTCAGCCGTTTTTATCGGTTCCGGAGCCTTTACCTGCTGTTCCGCTGCTTTCGGAGTTTCAGAAACCCTGTTTTCTGTATGTTCCGTATGAACCGATGCTGACGGACGGTTTACAGGCGTATTGAATCTCGGCTTGACTTTTTTATAAGGCGATCTTGCAGTTTCGGCAAGAATCTTGTCTATTTCTGCTTCACGTCTTTCCTTAGACATATTTTTTACATCCAACATTCCGCACCCCTTATATACGATCAGTCAAGAACCTTAAATCCGGGATAGAAACGCAAAACAGCTTCGCCAAGAACATCTGATTCCTTTACAAGTCCCACATGACTGTCACGGCTGTCAGTTGAATTGTTACGGTTATCGCCCATTACAAATATGTATCCTTCCGGAACTGTAATCGGATATTCAAATGCACCCGGGTTCAGATATGTCGGCTCTTTGATGTAGCTTTCTGCCAGAAGCTCTCCGTCAACATATACTTCATGCTTTTCAAAGTCGATGTTTACAGTCTGTCCGCCAACAGCGATAACTCTCTTTATAAGGCGTTTGTTAAGGCTTATTCCCTCAACAAGCTCATCTGTTCCGGCTTTGAAAGTATAGGAATGTTCATTGTCAATTATAACGATATCACCGTTTTTCGGAGTGTAGAAACAGGTTCTCATAATAAGCCTGTCTTTATCTGTGAGAGTCGGCATCATGGATCTTCCGTCAACCGTTACAGGTCTTGCAACGAATGTAAATATCATAAGAACAACGAAAACAGATGTAACTACTGATTCAAGGATTTCCATAAAATCCCCGAAGAAATTCCCTTTGGTTTCCTCTTTGTTATCTGAATTTTCGGCTGTGTTTTCTAAAATCTGCTGTTCATCCATTTCTTTTTCCTCAATTTCATAAACTAATAGCAAAAAAGGGACTTAAACGTCCCTCGTGAAGGCATAACGCCTTCCGGCAGCTGCTCTGCCGGAGACCGCCTCTTATTACTTGATAAGTTCCTTAACCTTTGCAGCCTTACCAACTCTGTCACGGAGATAATAGAGCTTAGCTCTGCGAACCTTACCGCTTCTTACAACTTCAACCTTGTCAACAACAGGGGAGTGAAGTGGGAAAACTCTTTCAATACCGCAGCCGTGAGCTACACGTCTTACAGTAAATGTTTCGCTTATTCCGCCGTGCTTCTTGGCAATTACTGTTCCTTCAAAAATCTGGATACGGCTCTTGTCGCCTTCCTTGATCTTAACGTGAACCTTAACAGTATCACCGATGTCAAACTTCGGAGCTTCTTCCTTAATACTTGGATTGCTGATAATTTCTAAAGCGTTCATTGAAAATTCCTCCTGATTTCCGGCATTCTTGCCACTTTACAGAGACCGCTTAATCTCAGTGGCAGCGGACTGCCCTGTTTAATGTCATTTTACTGGCACAAAACTCTCGCAGAAAAATCTGCGGATTTAAATGCTTTAATATCATACCACAAATACGGCAAAATTGCAATACTTTTTATAAAAAAACTCAATATTTCATTGGAATTCATAAATTGCAAGGAGAATCAAAGTCATATATCCTGTAATATTGCCAGTACCGCTGACTGCAAAGAAAAAAATTATTGCCGCCGCTGACAAAACTGAAATCACACGCATATAATTTCCTGCTTCAAACCCCACAAAACCGAGCATTTTTTCTATTATGCTTCCGCCGTCCAGACTTGAAAACGGAAGAAGGTTAAAAAGTCCGAGACTGAGATTTATTGAAAATGCATTGATGTCGGCAGAAAAATAATAAAAAAGTGCCGCAAGGAAATTAAACAGCGGTCCGAATAGCAGAACACATATTTCTCTGAAAAACGGTTTCATTCCGATATCGGAAACCATTTTTACACCGCCTGCCCAGAATATGATACGCTCAATTCTTACTCCTGATATGACAGCACATATATAATGCCCCGTTTCATGTATTATACAGGCACACACAGCTGTAAGAGCAAGTTCGGGTGCATCAAGCAGACAAAACAGTGCGGCGACCGCAAAAAAACTGAAATCAAAAGAAAGTCTGAAATCCTTTATATTAAAGTTTATCATTTTATGAATCCGGCAGCATAGCGGACTACTTTCCTGAGAATCTCCTCCGGTTCGCTCATGGAATACGATCTGAATTCATCAATAAAATAATCCGTTATCTGCGATTCAATAATTTTTATCACAGCAAATATCAGAACAAGCATTACACACAAAATAAGCTGCATAACAAATATATCGCTCATTGTCTCGGTTTTCACATATTCCTCCCCGGCATTCGCCTTTGCAATTTCAATAAGGTCAACCGGTTCTTCTCTGTTGTTTTCACTGTTTTGCAAAACTTCATTTTCTGTCTGTTCCATAAGTATCCTCCCGAATGTGATATATAAATATATGTTGTTCCACATCGGAATATAACAAAACGGACGCTCCGAAAAACGTCCGTTTACCTATTATCTAATTATTTCAGTTTTGTTCCGCACTGACTGCAAAATGCAGAAGTTTCTTTATTCTGATGACCGCATGACGGGCAGAGTCCCGCCGGACTGCTTTGCTGTTGCGGTTCTTTTTCAACATCTTCAGCTGATTCTGTTGAAAACTTTGTTTCCTCAGCAGGTACGGTTACAGGCTCAGGAGATGTTTCCGGCTGAACCTCTGTAACCTGTTCAGCAGTTTCAGGCTGTACCGGAACAGAATACTCCCCTTTTTTCTTTTTAGGATACATCGGAATTGAGATAAGAAGTAGTACTATTCCGCAGGCAAGAAGTATTGAAGATGCTATAATGAAAGGCCATCTGACATCTGCCACAAGTGCCCCCACGATATTTTTTCTGCCGAGTATCAGCGTGAGCAGCGATGCCGCATCAATGATAAATGAAGGGACGATAAGTGCAATACTGTATTTTCTGAACACCTTCCCGATTCTTCTGCTGTTAAGTTTATAGACAACAATCCACTGAATAAGGATAACAGCCATTAAAGCGGCAAGAAATACAACGTTTGCATACGAGAAAAATGTGCGTATAAGTCCGCTGCTGAACCAGCCTGTTAAATAATCCTCCGAAAACTGACTGAACTTATCAAGTCCGCTTAAACTGTCTTTAAGTTCCTGTTTATCAGCGGCAAGAAACTGAAGTCCTGCCTCATTAAAAAGAAGGTCACTGTTTTCATCAATAAGATTTACAATATCATCAGAAGTTATGTAAACCATATCGCCCTCATCCATAAAAAATGCATTGTAGCCTTCGAGCTTTTCAGTAATGAAATTCTTTATGAAAGGGTCTTTAAGAACATTATCTACATTTTCAACTGTTATTCTGTCATCATCAATATAATTATCATATATATACTGGTCAAGCTTTATATCTTTTCCGGAACCGTCTTTTACCTCAACACTGCAAAGGTCAGTATCATTTATAGTATTCACCAGAACATCATTATTGACAATATCCCTCAGCGACATTGTGACAATAAGGAATATTGCTGACAGCACCAGCAAAACCGTACATACTATTGAATTGAACGCAACACCTGCACCGTGAACATTAGGAGCTTTTTCACCGCACTGACAGGTTTCTTTTGCAAAAACTTTTCTTCCGCAATTTTTACAGACCATCAATCAGACCACCTATCGAATTTATTTTAAGCAACCGATAAAATCACCGCATAACTATGCAAAAATATTTAATCAGTATAAATTTAATTATAGCATTTAGTCAGCATAATGTCAATGTGATATAAGGTAAAAAATTCTTGACAATCATCTGAGGATATGATATAATGTATTTTGTAATTTGCCGGTGTGGTGGAATTGGCAGACGCGCGGGACTCAAAATCCCGTGGTAGCAATACCGTGCGGGTTCGACCCCCGCCACCGGCACCAGCCGAGTGACCTCGGCAGGACAATTCGGGTTTACTTTTTCGTAAGCCCGTTATTTTTTGCCCGACCATTCAATTTTAAATAACTCATTAAAAGCCCCCATGCATTCCCGACCGGATGCATGAGGGCAGTTTTTTTACAAAAATAAAACCGGCACAAAGCCGGTCTTATCATATATTATACTAACTGAATAATTGCCATTTCGGCAGCATCGCCTCTGCGAGGGCCGATTTTGATAATTCTGGTATATCCGCCGTTTCTTTCAGCGTATTTTGGTGAGATTTCATCAAATAACTTTTTAGCAACGTCTTCCTTAGTAACGTAAGCAAATACCTGACGTTTGGAGTGCAGATCGCTGTTCTTACCGAGTGTAATCATCTTTTCAGCAACCGCTCTGACTTCCTTAGCTCTTGTTACAGTTGTTTCAATCTGTCCATTCTCCAGCAAATAAGTAACCATCGCTCTGAGCATGGCCTTTCTATGGTCAGTTTTTCTTCCAAGCTTTCTTGTACCTGGCATCGTTATTCACTCCTTTACAAATTACAGGGAACAGTTCCCTGCAGTTTTATTCCTCTTCTGAACTCAGATCAAAACCAAGTGATTGAAGCTTTTCTTTGACCTCATCAAAGGATTTTTTACCAAGGTTTCTAACCTTCATCATTTCTTCTTCTGACTTGTTTATCAAGTCATCTACAGTGTTAATTCCAGCACGTTTCAGACAATTGAAGGAACGTACTGATAAGTCAAGTTCCTCAATGGTCATCTCAAGAATTTTCTCTTTGCCCTTATCAGTCTGCTCGACTAATACTTCAGCTATTACTGATTCCTCTGAAAGATCAATAAACAGCTTTAGATGCTCGTTGAGGAGATTGGCTGCCTGTGACAAAGCTTCCTTTGCTGAGATTGTTCCGTCTGTCCAAACCTCAATAGTCAGCTTATCAAAATCAGTTACCTGACCGAGACGAGTGTCTTCGACCTTGTAATTAACCTTCAAAACAGGAGTATAAATACTGTCAACTGCAATAACATCAATAGGCATACTTCCACCCATCTGCTGCTTATTACGTTCAGCAGAAACATAGCCTCTGCCGCGGTCAATAGTTATTTCCATATAGAGTTTTGCATCTTTGCCCAATGTAGCAATATGCATTCCAGGATCAAGGATATTGACCTCAGAGTCCGTCTTGATATCACCGGCAGTAACTTCGCATTCGCCCTCGGCTTCAATATAAACGGTTTTCGGACCTTCGCCGTAAAGCTTGGCTGTAAGACCCTTTATTGCAAGGATTATTTCTGTTACATCCTCTTTTACACCCGGAATTGTTGACAACTCATGATGAACACCGTCTATTTTAACCGAATTGACTGCTACGCCGGGGAGCGAGGAGAGCAATACTCGTCTTAAACTGTTGCCCAACGTGATACCATAACCACGTTCAAGCGGTGACAAGACAAACTTACCGTATTTTCCGTCGCTTCTGAGCTCGACAGTATCAATTTCCGGCTTTACGATTTTTTCAAGCATAAGAACCCTCCTATTTCGCAATCACTTTTTTCTCTATATAAATCAACAGGCTAATAATAAGAATATTATTATTTTGAGTACAATTCGACGATGAATGTTTCTTCAACCTCATAATCGAGATCGTCCTTAACAGGCATACGAACAACCTTTGCAGATGCTGCATCTCTGTTAGCCTCAAGCCAAAGCGGGATTACTCTGCCCTTTGTTGCTTCTGCAACGTCCTTGAACTTATCGCTCTTCTTGCTGCTTTCGCTAAGTTCGATAACATCGCCAACCTTAACTCTGTATGAAGGGATGTCAACTTTCTTGCCGTTTACAAGGAAATGGCCGTGTGAAACAAGCTGTCTTGCTTCTCTTCTTGTAAGAGCCATACCCATTCTGAATGCAACATTGTCAAGACGTGATTCAAGAATTGTAATCAGGTTTTCACCTGCTTTGCCTTCCATTTTTTCAGCGATTTCAAAATAGTGATAGAAAGGTTTTTCAAGAACACCATAGATGAACTTCAGCTTCTGCTTTTCCTTGAGCTGTGTTCCGTATTCTGAAACTTTCTTTCTCTTGTTTGCGTTAGGATTACGCTTGCTTTCCTTTGCAATACCCATAACAGCCGGGCTGATTCCCAGGTATCTGCATCTCTTGAGAATTGGTTCTCTGTTTATAGCCAACTTTTTTACACCTCCTGTAAATTAGACACGTCTTCTCTTTGGAGGACGGCATCCGTTATGTGGGATCGGAGTTACGTCCTTGATCATCTTAACTTCAAGACCTACTGTCTGCAATGCTCTGATAGCAGCTTCACGTCCTGAACCAGGACCCTTAACGTAAACTTCTACGCTCTTGAGACCATGTTCCATAGCTGCCTTTGCTGCTGTTTCAGCCGCTGTCTGTGCAGCAAACGGTGTAGACTTTCTTGAACCTCTGAAACCAAGTCCGCCGGCGCTTGCCCATGAAATAGCGTTGCCCTGTGTATCTGTGATTGTTACAATAGTATTATTAAAAGTGGACTGAATATGAACAGCGCCGTTTTCAATATTTTTACGCTCTCTGCGTCTTCTTATAGCAACCTTTTTAGCTTTCTGCTGTGCCAATGCTCAGGCCCTCCTTACTTCTTCTTGTTTGCAATAGTCTTTACAGGTCCCTTGCGGGTTCTTGCGTTTGTCTTTGTACGCTGTCCTCTTACCGGAAGACCCTTACGGTGACGAACGCCTCTGTAGCAACCGATTTCAACAAGTCTTTTGATATTTAAAGCAATTTCTCTTCTGAGATCGCCTTCAACATTACAATTTTTATCAATATAGTCACGCAGCTTTGCTACGTCTTCTTCTGTAAGATCCTTAACTCTTGTGTCCGGATTTACGCCGGTTTCTTTCAGAATTGTTGTAGCAGTCTGACGACCGATGCCGTAAATATATGTCAAGCCGATTTCGACTCTCTTATCCTTCGGCAGGTCAACACCAGAAATTCTTGCCATTAATTAATAGCACCTCCGTTAATAAAGATGTCAGGCTTTTTATCAGCCCTGACGTTGTTTATGCTTTGGATTTTCGCAAATTACCATTACTTTGCCCTTGCGTTTAATAACCTTGCATTTTTCGCAAATAGGTTTAACTGAAGGTCTGACTTTCATTGAAAATACCTCCTTGATAGATTACAGAAGCATTATTTTCACAACGCCTCAGGTTTCAAAGCTAATCTTACTTAGCTCTCCAAGTGATTCTGCCCTTAGTCAGGTCGTAAGGTGACATTTCAACAGTTACCTTATCGCCGGGAACTATACGAATATAATTCATTCTCAGCTTTCCTGATACATGCGCAAGAATTATATGGTCGTTAGGCAGCTTTACTCTAAAATTTGCATTAGGCAAAGCCTCTTCGACAACGCCCTCTAATTCAATTACATCTTCCTTAGACAAAATTTATTACCTCCCCATATCGGTTACGGTGTGCTGTGCGTAAATCGCCAAGCACATTTCTAAGCTTCTTATCAGTTTATAAATCAATTCAATAATTTTTAAGCAAACTGAAACCTTGTGTGTCTGCAACCCATGCTTCCTCAAAAGCTGCTTTATGTTTATTGCTGTACGCAACCAAAACCGCCGCAGATATTTTTGATTTCTGCAAGGATTTCAAGGCACATAAGTTTTCTTTATGCTCTCCGTTACGGCTGTGTCAGAATAACCGGACCGTCCGGAGTAATTGCGATTGCATGCTCAAAATGAGCTGAAAGCGAACCGCTTGCTGTTATTACAGTCCATCCGTCTCTTAAAACCCTGACCCCGTCGCCCTTGGCATTGATCATAGGTTCTATACAGAATGTCATTCCCGCAACAAGTCTCGGGCCATGTCCCGGCTTGCCGTAGTTCGGTACCTCAGGTGATTCGTGAAGGTCACGTCCTATTCCGTGTCCGCAATAATTTCTTACGATCCCATAACCTCTTGATGCACAGTATTCTTCAACTGCGTGGCTTACATCGCCCAGCCTTGCGCCGACCTGAGCAGCCTTGATACCTTCATAAAGGCTTTCCTGTGTAACATCAAGCAAAGCCTGAGCTTCGTCTGAAATCTTTCCAACACCGAATGTGGCACATGTATCTCCGTGGAAACCGTTATAATAAGCTCCGACATCGACACTTACGATATCCCCTTCAGCAATTCTTCTTTTGTGACTCGGGATTCCGTGAATAACTTCATTATTGATTGAAATGCAGGCACTTGCCGGAAATCCGCCATAATTCAAAAATGATGGCTTAGCCCCGCATCCGACTATATAATCGTGAATGATCTTATCAAGGGCTTTTGTTGTCATACCTGCTTTTATTGATTCGCCTGCAAGCTTCAAGGCGCTGCCGGCAATTTTACCGGCTTCACGCATTTTAGCTAAATCAGTGCTTGATTTTATGCTTACCATTTTACGCCCCAACTGCTTTCAATGTCAGCTTTGAAGTTTCTGCAACTTCGTCCTGACCTATTACTGTCTCAAGCTTGCCTCTTTTAGAGTAAAAATCCTTAAGGGGAGCTGTCTGTTCATGATAAACTTTTAAACGTTCAATTACAGTGTCCGGATGATCATCCTTACGCTGAACTGTATTGCCGCCGCACTTATCGCACTTTCCTTCTTCCTTTGAAGGCTTGAACTGAGTGTGATATGAAGCACCGCAGCTTTCGCAAACTCGTCTGCCGGAAAGTCTCTGCTGAATTGTTTCGTCAGGAACGTAAATTTCAACAACCTTGTCAATATTCACGCCCATGTTCTCCAGTGCCTCCGCCTGAGGAACAGTTCTTGGGAAACCATCGAGGATAAAACCGTTTTTGCAGTCATCTTCTGCAATACGATCCTTTAATATACCGATAACAACATCATCAGAAACCAAAGAACCGCTGTCCATAGCAGCTTTTGCTTTAAGACCGTATTCCGTACCGTTTTTCACAGCTTCACGAAGGATATTTCCTGTCGAGATCTGCGGAATGCCCAGAGCATCAGAAATAACTTCTGCCTGAGTACCTTTGCCGGCACCCGGAGCACCTAACAAAATTAAATTCATACCGGACCCTCCTTATTCAAGGAATCCCTTGTGATGACGCATCATCATCTGTGATTCCAGTGTTCTTACTGTTTCCAGTGCAACGCTTACTACGATAAGCATTGTTGTACCGCCCATTGAAAGGCTTCTTAAGTTATTGTCAGCCATTCCGAGGAAAATCGGGAATATTGCAATGATTCCAAGGAAGATAGCGCCGACCAATGTAATTTTTGACAAAACTCTCTGAATATAATCAGATGTTGGTTTACCAGGTCTGATACCAGGGATACCGCCGTTGTTCTGTCTGAGCTGATTTGCCATTTCGACCGGATTATACTGCATTGAAACATAAAAATAGTTGAATGCAATAATAAGGATGAAATAGATTACAGCATATGAGAATGACTGTGTGCTGAAAAAGTTCAGGAAGCCGTTATAAAATCTCTGCCAGAAACCTGAAGGAGCTGTATAAGGTCCCTTGAACATTCCGATTGTGCTTGGAAGTGACATAAACGCCATAGCGAAGATGATTGGCATAACGCCGCTCATACAAACCTTTACAGGAATGTGTGTGCTCTGTCCGCCATACTGTTTTCTGCCGACAACACGCTTAGCATACTGAATCGGGATTCTTCTTTCAGATTCGTTCATGAAAACAACGAAACCGATCATGAAAACGAATGCAAGAAGAATTGCTATTGAAACAAAGAGGTACTTGGAAGGTTCATTCTTTGTGAGTGTTACAAGAGTTCCTGCATCTGTCGGGAATCTTGCAACGATACCAGCAAAAAGAATCATTGAAACACCGTTTCCGATACCTTTATCGTTGATTCTGTTACCCATCCATACAACGAGCATTGCACCGGCAATGAAGCAGCAGGTAATAACAATTGCCGCAAACACACCGTCAAAACCGGTTGTATATTTTACAGCGCCCATGTTCTTCAAAGTGAAGTAATAAGCAACTGACATAAATACGGACAAACCAAGAGCAACAGCTGTTGTGATCTGGTTCAGCCTTTTTCTTCCCTCTTCTCCCTCGCTCTGAAGTCTTTCAAGAGGAGGAAGTGCATAGGTCAGAAGCTGAACTATGATTGAAGCGTTAATAAACGGCGTGATGGAAAGGGAGAAGATAGTCGCCTTTGATAATGCGCCGCCTGTCAGAACGTTCAGGTATTCAAGGAAGTTACCGTCAGTAGCATTACTGCTCATCCATTCCTGAACCTTTGACAATGTAAGAAACGGAACTGTCAGAGCACTTCCGAATCTGAAAATGATGATGATAAATAATGTGAACAAAAGCTTTTTACGAATTTCCGCAACTTTCCATGCGTTTCTCAATGTTTCGAACACATTAAATCACCTCTGCTTTCCCGCCAGCCTTTTCGATTTTTTCAATTGCGCTTTTTGAGAATTTAGCAGCTTTTACAGTGATTTTAGATGTGAGTTCACCGTTTCCGAGAACCTTAACACCATCGTTTACTTTCTTAACAAGACCAGAAGCCTTCAACATTTCTGTATCAACAACTGTTCCGTCAACAAACTTGCTCAGGTCAGATACATTAACAACTGCATATTCCTTTGCAAAAATGTTGTTGAATCCTCTCTTAGGGATTCTTCTTGTAAGCGGCATCTGTCCGCCTTCAAATCCGATTCTGACGCCGCCGCCAGAACGGGCATTCTGTCCCTTATGTCCCTTGCCGGCTGTCTTGCCGTTACCTGAACCGTGACCTCTGCCGATACGTTTACGTTCAGCAACAGAGCCTGGTGCCGGTGATAATTCGTGTAACTTCATGTGCGCACCTCCTTAGCTTATGCTTCCGTAACCTCAACGAGATGGGAAATTTTCTTTATTTTTCCATTTGTCTGCTCATTGTCAGGCTGTACTGTAACCTGACCGATCTTCTTAAGTCCAAGAGAATGAGCAGTAGCAATCTGGTCGCTTTTTCTTCCAATAAGGCTCTTAACGAGCTTGATCTGCTTTGCCATGTTCGCTCTCTCCTTAACCTAAAATTTCTTTAATTGATTTGCCTCTCTTAGCAGCAACTTCCTTAGCAGTTGTGCATGACATCAATCCGTTGATTGTTGCTCTTACAACGTTGCATGGGTTGTTTGAACGAAGAGATTTTGTTCTGATATCCTTGATTCCAGCCATTTCAATTACCGCACGAACCGGACCACCGGCGATAACACCAGTACCAGGAGCAGCAGGCTTCATAAGAACTCTGCCGGCACCAAATGCACCGATGATTTCGTGAGGAATTGTTGTACCATACATAGGAATCTTAACAAGATTCTTCTTGGCATCTTCAATACCCTTGCGGATTGCGTCAGGAACTTCGCCTGATTTTCCCAGACCAAAGCCTACTGTGCCGTTTCCGTCACCAACAACAACAAGTGCAGCAAACTTCATGATACGTCCGCCCTTAACTGTCTTGGCAACTCTGTTGATGGAAACAACCTTTTCGGAAAGTTCCAATGCTTTTGCATCTATATTAGCCAAAAGTATTACCTCCTTCTTAGAACTTCAGTCCGTTTTCACGAGCACTCTGTGCAAGTTCTTTAACTCTTCCGTGATAAAGGAAGCCGCCTCTGTCAAATACAACTTCAGCAATTCCCTTGTCAACTGCACGCTTTGCGATCATTTCGCCAACCTTGCGTGCGCCTTCAACGTTACCGCCGTTTCCTTCAAATTCCTTATCCATGCTTGAAGCGGAACAAAGTGTAACTCCGTTTATATCGTCAATAACCTGTGCATAAATATGCTTTGCTGAACGGAATACATTCAGACGTGGACGTTCAGGAGTACCGGAAATCTTGGAACGAACTCTGGCATGTCTTTTTGCTCTGGCTTTTTTTGTATCAGCCTTTTTTATCATTGCAAATTCACTCCTTTATTACTTCTTGCCCTTACCAGCTTTACCTTCCTTGCGGATGATTCTCTCGCCGGCATATCTGATTCCTTTGCCCTTATACGGCTCAGGTGGACGCTTTTCACGAACTTCAGCTGCAAACTGTCCTACAGCCTGCTTGTCGATACCGTTAATCACGATCTTGTTCGGCTGAGGAACGTCAATTGTGATGTGTTCGGTTTCAGACATGATAACCTGGTGTGAATAACCAAGGTTCATAACGAGGTTCTTACCCTGCTTTGCAGCACGGTAACCAACACCTTCGATTTCAAGAGTCTTTGAATAGCCGTTTGTAACACCTTCAACCATGTTGTGGATAAGTGTTCTTGTAAGACCATGAAGGCTCTTGTTGATCTTCAGATCGTTAGGACGTGTAACTGTGATAACTCCGTCCTTGTATTCGATGCACATAGCGTGTGCAAATTCTCTTGTAAGTGTTCCCTTAGGACCTTTAACTGTAACAACGTTTCCGTTGACTGTAACGTCAACTCCGGCAGGGACACTGATCGGCATTTTTCCTATACGTGACATTTCCCTGTCCTCCTTACCAAACGAATGCTAATACCTCGCCGCCTACATTAAGCTCACGAGCCTTCTTGTCTGTCATGATTCCCTTGGATGTTGAAACGATCGCAATTCCCAGACCCTTTCTAACCTTAGGCATATCTTCACAACTTGAATATATACGTAAACCCGGTTTTGAAACCCTGCGAAGACCTGTAATTACAGGTGACTTTGAGTCACTGTATTTCAGAGTGATTCTGATTACACCCTGTTTTCCGTCTTCAATGACCTGAAAGCTCTTTACATATCCTTCATCAACGAGGATCTGTGAGATAGCCTTCTTAACATTTGAAGCAGGAACGTCAACCGTGGCGTGCTTTGCGGAATTCGCATTACGAATTCTTGTCAGCAAATCTGCTATTGTATCAGTAATCTGCATGCCAATGACCTCCTTTGTATTTTTACCAGCTTGACTTCTTTACACCAGGAATCTGACCCTTGTGAGCCAATTCTCTGAAACAGATACGGCAAATGCCGAATTTTCTCAAATATGCGTGCGGTCTGCCGCAGATTTTACATCTGTTGTAAGCTCTGGTGGAATACTTGGGAGTTCTCTGCTGCTTATTTTTCATCGCTTTTTTTGCCATTTGAATAATCCTCCCTAATTACTTGGCAAACGGAGCGCCCAACATTTCGAGCAACTCTTTTGCTTCTTCATCAGTTTTTGCTGTTGTGATGAAGTTTATATCCATACCTCTGACTTTGTCGATTTTATCATACTCAATTTCAGGGAAAATAAGCTGTTCTTTGATACCTGTTGAGTAGTTGCCTCTTCCGTCAAAAGAATTCGGATTGATTCCTCTGAAGTCTCTTACTCGTGGGAATGCAACGTTGAAAAGTTTATCAACAAATTCATACATATTTTCTCTGCGAAGCGTAACCTTAACACCGATCGGCATACCCTCACGGAGCTTAAAGTTAGCAACAGACTTCTTAGCTCGGCAGATAACCGGCTTCTGGCCTGTAATCTGTGTAAGATCGTTGACAATAGCGTCGATAACCTTTGAGTTTGAAATAGCCTCGCCAGCACCTACATTGACAATAACCTTATCGAGCTTTGGAATTTCCATAACGCTCTTGTAATTGAACTTCTTCATCAAAGCAGGAGCTACGGTATCAACATAATAATCTTTTAATCTTGCCATGTCGTTTCTCCTTCTATTAGAAATTGTTTCCGCACTTCTTGCAGATTCTTACAGGAATTTTCTTTTCCTTGCCAGAAGCGTTTGTCTTGGTTTCAAAGCCGTGACCAACTCTTGTAGGCTTGCCGCATTTAGGGCAAACAAGCTGAACCTTTGAAGCATAAATAGGAGATTCAGCCTTGATGATTCCGCCGGACTGTCCCATTCTTGTAGGCTTCATGTGCTTTGTTATCATGTTGATTCCCTCAACGATAACTTTGCCTTCCTTCGGGCTTACTTCGAGAACTTTTCCTGTCTTTCTCTTTCCGCCGTCTTCATACTTGTCCTTGTAATCACCTGTCAGCAAAACGACTGTGTCACCTGTTTTAACGTGTAATTTACTCATCATGACACCTCCATTATAATACTTCCGGAGCAAGGCTTAAGATCTTCATGTATTCCTTATCACGGAGCTCTCTTGCTACAGGTCCAAAAATACGTGTACCTCTAGGGTTTTTATCTTCTCTAATGATTACAGCTGCATTTTCGTCGAAACGAATGTATGTGCCGTCTTCTCTTCTAAGGCCTTTTGCTGAACGCACGATAACTGCTTTTACAACATCGCCCTTCTTAACAACGCCGCCGGGTGTTGCTTTCTTAACAGAAGCCACAACCACATCACCGATATTAGCATATCTTCTGCGTGTGCCGCCCAGAACTCTGATACACATAAGCTCCTTGGCTCCGGTGTTGTCAGCGACCTTCATATAAGATTGCATTTGTATCACAGCGAGTTCCTCCTTTCAGAAGCGTTTCGCCTAAAACTGCTTCTTCGTCTATAAATTAAATTACTTAGCTCTTTCAATGATGTTTGTTACACGCCATCTCTTATCCTTTGAAAGTGGACGTGTTTCCATAACTTCAACACGATCGCCGATGCGGCATTCGTTATTTTCATCATGCGCCTTGAGTTTTACAGTACGCTTGATAATTTTCTTATAAAGCGGGTGTTTAACATTGTCAGCGATAGCAACAACGATAGTTTTGTCCATCTTGTCGCTTACAACTTTACCAACCCTTGTTTTTCTAAGGTTTCTCTCAGACATAGCTAAATCCTCCCTTTCTTACTGTTTAACGCCTGACTTGATTTCGGATTCGCGGAGAACTGTTTTGATTCTTGCGATATCTTTCTTAACAGCCTTTAAACGAGCTGTGTTGTCAAGCTGATTTACAGCAAGCTGAAAGCGGAGCGCAAAAAGCTCTTCCTTTAAGCCGGCCAGCTTTTCGTTCATTTCTTCAACTGACAAATCTCTGATTTCAGATGCCTTCATTACTGCTCCCCTCCTTGCTCTTCCTTTGAAATAAATTTACACTTGATAGGGAGCTTGTGCATAGCCAGACGCATAGCTTCTCTTGCTGTTTCTTCTGGAACACCAGCAATTTCAAACATTACTCTGCCTGGTTTAACAACTGCTACCCAATATTCCGGAGCACCTTTACCGGAACCCATTCTTGTTCCGGCCGGTTTCTTTGTTACCGGCTTATCCGGGAAAATCTTGATCCAAACCTGACCGCCACGCTTGATGTAACGTGTCATTGCGATACGGGCTGCTTCAATCTGGTTTGATGTGATCCATGCAGGTTCAAGAGCCTGAAGACCAAAATCACCATAACTTACCTTGTTACCTCTCGTTGCCTGACCTGTCATACGGCCTCTGTGCACACGACGGTATTTAACTCTCTTTGGAAGTAGCATTACTGGTTACCTCCTTCATTTTTAGCTTCTCTGACTTTATTGTCACGTCTCTGACCGCCACGTCTTCTGTTGTCTCTTCCGCCTCTGTTTTTTGATTCGTCAGCCTTTGAAACTTCACCCTTTAAAACTTCGCCCCTGTAAATCCAAACCTTGATTCCAAGACGACCATATGTTGTGTGAGCTTCAGCTGTACCGTAATCAATGTCAGCTCTGATTGTCTGAAGCGGAATTGTACCTTCGTGATATGTTTCGCTTCTTGCAATTTCAGCGCCGCCAAGACGACCGGAAACTGTTACCTTTATACCCTTAGCGCCAAGACGCATTGCTCTGCCGATAGCCTGTTTCATTGTACGTCTGAATGAAATTCTGTTTTCAAGATCAAGCGCAATTTTTTCAGCAACCAGCTGTGAGTTAATGTCAGGATTCTTAACTTCAACGATGTTTACAGCAACCTGCTTGCCCATCATTTTTTCAAGCTTCTGACGGAGCTTTTCGATTTCTGTGCCGCCTCTGCCGATTACGATACCAGGCTTTGCACAGTGAATGTGGATTCTAACCTTATCTTCAGCGAATCTTTCGATCTCAATTCTCGGAACACCTGCTGCGTACAAGTTCTTCTTAATGTAGTTACGAACATTGTAATCTTCAACAAGAGTGTCACCAAAAGTTGCCTTATTCGCAAACCAGCGAGAATCCCAATCTTTTATAACGCCGACACGCAGACCGTGCGGATTAACTTTCTGGCCCATTATTAAACCTCCTTGGGATTATTCTTTTTCTTTAAGAACAATTGTAACATGTGATGTTCTCTTTAAAATTCTGTATGCTCTGCCCTGTGCTCTTGGCATAATTCTCTTCATTATAGGACCCGGGCAAACAAAACACTCAGCAACATAAAGGTCATCTCTGTTCATGTCGTGATTGTTTTCAGCGTTTGCAATAGCGGATTTCAAAAGCTTTTCAAGTATTTCACATGCAGCCTTTGGTGTATAATTGAGAGTAGCAAGTGCAACGTCTACAGGCTTATTTCTGATAAGATCAAGAACAACCTGAACCTTTCTTGGTGCGATACGAGCGTTTCTCAGATATGCTCTAGCTTCCATTTGAATTCCTCCTTCCGCTATTACTTGCCGTTGTTTGTAGTTTTTGAACCGGCGTGTCCCTTATATGTTCTTGTAGGAGCAAACTCACCGAGTTTATGACCTACCATATCTTCTGTAACATATACAGGAACGTGCTTGCGTCCGTCATGAACTGCAAATGTGTGACCAACAAATTCAGGGAAAATTGTTGAAGATCTGCTCCAAGTTTTAACGACCTTCTTTTCGCCTGCGTTGTTTAATGCAGCAACTTTCTTATAAAGAGCCTCCTGGACGTATGGCCCTTTCTTAACACTACGACTCATTAATCAGTTCCTCCTTTCAGCTTATTTGCCGTTTCTGCGTTTTACGATAAACTTGTCAGAACGGTTATGCTTCTTACGGGTCTTATAGCCAAGTGCTGGCTTACCCCAAGGAGTAACAGGTCCCGGACGTCCAACAGGTGATTTACCTTCACCACCACCATGTGGGTGATCGCATGGGTTCATTACAGAACCTCTTACAGTAGGTCTGATACCCTTATGACGGGTTCTTCCGGCCTTACCTAAATTAACGTTTTCGTGGTCAATGTTGCTTACCTGACCGATTGTAGCCTTGCAGTTGATAGGAACGTTTCTCAGTTCTCCGGAAGGAAGTCTAACAAGTGCATACTTGCCTTCTTTAGCCATCAGCTGAGCCATGTTACCAGCAGAACGAACCATCTGTGCGCCCTTGCCTGGGTAAAGTTCAATAGCATGGATAAATGTACCAACCGGAATGTTTACCATTTCGAGTGCATTTCCTGCCTTGATATCAGCTTCAGGACCTGAGCAAACTACGTCTCCAATCTTTAAGCCGTTTGGTGCAAGGATATATCTCTTTTCGCCGTCTTCATACTGAACGAGCGCGATGAATGCTGAACGGTTCGGATCATATTCAAGTGTCTGAACTGTTGCGTTCATGTTATCCTTATCACGTTTAAAATCGATTACACGATATTTTCTCTTTGAGCCGCCGCCTCTGTGGCGAACTGTAATTCTTCCGTAGCTGTTTCTGCCAGACTTCTTCTTGAGAGGTTCAAGCAGGCTTTTCTCCGGAGCAACCTTAGACAAATCCGAATAGTCAGTACATGTCATCTGACGACGTGAAGGAGTTGTCGGTTTATAGGTTTTTATAGCCATTGTTTTCACTCCTTAAATGCGTTGTTTGCGGGAGCATTACTCCCATACCGTAAATCTGTATCAGCTATTAATACAGACCGTCGAAGAACTCGATAGATGACTTAACCTTCTTGTCATCAGGTTCCTGATTTATAGTAACGATAGCTTTTTTCCAGTCAGCCTTCTTACCTTCAAATCTGCCGACACGTCTTGCACGTCCCTTGCAGTTGAGTGTGTTAACCTTTGTAACTTCTACGCCGAAAAGCTGTTCTACTGCCTTTGCTATCTCAACTTTGTTAGCATCCTTTGCAACCTTGAAAGTATACTTTCCGGAAGGAAGTATATCAATGCTTCTTTCTGTAATGATAGGCTTGAGGATGATATCCTGTGGTGCTTTCATTATGCGTACACCTCCTCGATTTTTTCGACAGCGTTCTTAACAACGATAAATTTGTCGTGGTTGAGAATGTCGTATACATTAAGTGTATTGACTGCTGCTGTCTTAACGCCCGGAATGTTCGCTGCACTCTTAACTACCATCTTGTCCGCATCAGCTGTAACGATGAGAGCCTTGCCGTCAACGTTGAGAGCCTTGAGCATATTTACGATAGTCTTTGTTTTGAATCCGTCAAGATTCAGTGCATCAACAACAATAAGATTGTCATTCTGAGCCTTTGAAGATAAAGCTGACTTCATAGCAAGTCTTCTTACCTTCTTATTAAGTGTATAACTGTAATCTCTTGGCTTAGGACCGATAGCTACACCGCCGTGTGTCCACTGAGGAGCACGGATAGAGCCCTGTCTTGCATGGCCTGTTCCCTTCTGTCTCCATGGCTTTCTGCCGCCGCCGCGAACTTCTGTACGAGTCAGTGTGGACTGTGTGCCCTGACGCTGATTTGCAAGATAATTCACAACCATTGCATGCATTACAGCTTCATTTGGTTCAATACCGAATACAGCATCGGAAATTTCTGTTTCAGAAACCTGATTTCCTGCCATATCAAAAACTGATACCTTTGACATATATGCTTCCTCCTTCCTTAAGCCTTAACGCTGTTTATAATGGATACGATTCCGCCCTTAGGACCCGGAACTGCACCCTTGAGTGCGATAAGATTATTTTCTGCATCAACTTTAACAACTTCCAGATTCTGAACAGTAACCTTTTCGTTACCCATCTGTCCAGGCATTCCCTTACCCTTGAAAATTCTTGAAGGTGAAGAACAAGCGCCCATAGAACCTGCGTGTCTGTGTACAGGACCTGTACCGTGTGTTTCCTTAAGTCTTGCGTTGTTATGACGCTTAACTGTACCCTGGAAACCCTTACCTTTGCTTGTACCGCTGACATCAACCATGTCGCCTACAGCAAATGTGTCAGCCTTGAGAATGTCACCAACATTAACTGCTGAACAGTCTTCAAGTCTGAATTCCTTGAGTTCCTTCTTGTAAGCAGTATCTGCCTTGTCGAAGTGACCCTTCATCGGCTTGTTAACTCTTGTAGCCTTTACTTCGCCGAAACCGAGCTGAACAGCTTCATAACCATCGTTCTCAACAGTTTTCTTCTGAACAACGACACATGGTCCGGCTTCAACTACTGTTACAGGAATTACTTTTCCTGATTCATCGAAAATCTGTGTCATACCGATTTTCTTGCCGATAATACCTTTTTTCATGTATATTTTCCTCCTGTTAGGTTATTGGTTGGCCTCGCTCGCCAACATGACCGGCGGTCTGTCCCGCCATTATTCCACAGCGGATTTTCTGCGGAATCAGGGGCTTTAAAGCTTTATTACTTAAGCTCCATTACGATGTCCACGCCTGCCGGAACTTCCAGCTTCTGAAGAGCATCTGTAGTCTTTGCAGTTGGTCTGATAACGTCGATAAGTCTCTTATGAGTTCTCATTTCAAACTGCTCACGGCTGTCCTTGTACTTGTGAACGGCTCTGAGGATTGTTATAACCTCTTTATCTGTAGGGAGCGGAATTGGTCCGGAAACTCTTGCACCGCTTCTCTTTGCCGCTTCAACAATCTTTGCAGCTGCTGCATCTACTGTTGCGTGTTCATAACCCTTGATCTTGATTCTGATCTTTTCGTTGACTGCCACTTTTTTCGCCTCCTTGGATTTATTTTTGGGGGCCGGATATGAAATACTGCACGCACCCGTGCATTTCCTGTCTGTAACAATAAAAAATCCCGACACTCTTATGAGTTCGGGTTACTGTCATCAGGACACAATTACACACTTCAAGCTTTTTAATAAGCCCAAAAATGTCACTAACTGTGTTCGGTATTTCAGTCGCCCGGTTTAAAATCGGACATACTCCACAGAAATTACCCGGCATACCGCCGGCAACCTTCTGCTTCATCGCATATCTGTTGCAATCACGCTTGATAATTATAACATATAAAGCACAGTTTGGCAACACTTTGAGCATATTTTATTTGTAAACTTTTTATGAATTGATAAAATTATTTATATAAAGTTTTCCGGATTAAGATAATCCCCTTCAAACCTTATTTCAAAATGACAGTGATTGCCTGTTGAATCTCCTGTCGAACCGACAGCTGCAATTTCATCTCCCTGCGAAACAACATCTCCGGCACTCACATACACCTCGCTTGCATGACCATAAAGCGTAACATAACCGTTGCCATGGTCAATAACAACATAGTTTCCATAGCCGCCGTCATTCCAGCCGGCATCAATAACCGTTCCGCCGTCTGACGCAAAAATTGAAGTACCGCAGTCTGCGGCAATGTCAAGTCCTTTATGATTTCTGTCACTGCCGAAAGTATCACTTATATACCCTCCGCTGACAGGCCAGATAAATTCACCTGAAAATATTTCAGCAGTGTCAGGTACGCTTTCAGAATATAAGTCCTCCTGCATATTATTTGTATCTTCTTCCGAAGGAAATTCAACTGTACGGGAATCTGTAAGCTTTCGTGAAACTTCCGTTCCGTCTATATAGGTAACCTGATAGGTACTCATCTTCCTGCCTCTTATCCCCTCTGAAACGAGTTCATCTGAATCGTTATAGGAATATGTGTCAAATTCAATGACCTCCTCTTCCTTTTCCTCACAGACATATTTAACAGGCAGAACAGAAACCTTTTCCTTTATTTTAACCTGACTTCCGTCCTCGATTTCCTTATCTATTTCCGGATTAAGTTCCTTCACCTCGTCCACGCTCATGCCGAAATCCTCCGCTATTTTTTCAGGAGTGTCCTCCTTTTCGGCAGTATATTCGGTCAGGACTTCCTTTTCGCCCGTCAGAAAATCTTTCATATCCGATTCGTCAACAAGCGTTTCAGAACGGTAAATCCCCTGTTTCAGATCCGGTTCAATTGTATATGAAGCTTCGATAACATTGTCACTTTCAAGATATCCGTCAATTATAACTTCAAGTTCCTGCTGTATATTTTCTCCGTCAACAACAGCTCCGACAAACTCGTCCTCTATATATATTCCACAGGCTTCAACCAGTTCTGCTCCGGAGTTAACAGGATTCTCAAAAGGAATTTCCTCTGCTGAGGGTATGGAAGTTTCCGTATATTCCGCTGCACAGTTTGCAATGCCCTTTGATGAAATCACCATTTCCGCTTCGGGGTCACGTTCAAAAACAACCACTCTGCCATACTGTGCCTCTGAAGATACAACAACCACACAAATCATATTACATAGAATTTCCAT
>OLWA01000560.1_pt1 | contig 46256 bp, 41 predicted proteins | sample 1673251 | NCBI WGS metagenome assembly OLWA01 (sample SAMEA3178937, study PRJEB25190) | human gut metagenome | biome: human gut; feature: human-associated habitat; material: faeces | place: Austria | collected 2013 | reverse complement strand
GCCTGCTCGCCGGTGTCCGGCTGGGAGATGAGCATATCCTCCACGTTGACGCCCAAAGCCTTGGCATACGTGGGATCCAGCGCGTGCTCCGCGTCCACAAACGCCACCTCGCCGCCCATCTTCTGCGCCTCCGCCAAAACGTGGAGAGCCAAGGTGGTTTTACCGGAGGACTCGGGCCCGTAGATCTCCACAATGCGCCCCCGGGGCAGGCCGCCGATGCCCAGTGCCAGATCCAGCGACAGAGAACCGGAGGGGATCGCCTCCACGTTCATGGTGCTCTCTGCGCCGTAGCGCATGATGGAGCCTTTTCCGTACATTTTTTCGATCTGCTGCATCGCCGTTTCCAACGCTTTTTTCTTGTCGGATACCACCGGTGCGGGGGTCATGGGTTCCTTCTTCGCTGCCATATTTCCGTCCTCCTCATTGTTATATACAGGGGTAATGTCCTATTGAAATCATACTTGTACAAGTGGTTGATGTTCAAGTTGTACGCTCACATCTTTCGTCATTTTGCACAAACTGGGTGGTTCTCCTCACAATTCCGTGCAGAGGACACCCTCCACCACCCGTGGGATGCCGTTCAGATCGGGGGTGATCTCCAGATCGCCGAAGCCCTCGCCGCGCATGATACGCAGCACCGCGTCCGCCTGACCGACGCCCACCTCGAACAGCAGCTTGCCGCCCACGCAGAGAGCTCCGCGCCACTGCTTTGCGATGGCGCGGTAGAAATCCAGTCCGTCCGCGCCGCCCTTCAGCGCCATGTGCGGCTCGTAGTCCCGGACGGAGGTATCCAGCCCGGCGATGTCGCCGTCGGGGATGTAGGGCGGGTTGGAGACGATACAGTCGAACTCCCCCAGATGCGCCGGGGGCTTCTCCCTGGCGTCCAGCTGGAGGGACACCACGCGGCCGGTGAGGTCGCTGCGGCGGATATTCTGGCGGCAGATACGCAGCGCGCCCTCGTCCAGCTCCCCCAGCACCGCGTGGGCGGCGGGGGTGTGCTTCGCCACGGCAAGCCCGATGCAGCCGGAGCCGGCACAGAGGTCGAGAACGCGGGGCGCGTCCAGCGTTTTGAGATAGAGCAGCGTCCGCTCCACCAGCACCTCCGTGTCCGGGCGGGGAATGAGCACGCTCTCGGAGATGTCCAGCGGCAGACCGTAGAACTCCCACTCGCCGATAAGGTACGCCACCGGCTCGCCGTCCAGATGACGCTGCGCCAGACGGCGCACCTGCTGCTCCACCGTGTCGGGCACGTAGAGCCGCCCGTCGCGGCTCAGCTCCTCGCGGCTTTTGCCGGAGGCGCAGCAGACCAGCTCCCGCGATTCCAGCGTGGGGTCGGGGAGACCGGCGCGGAGGAACTGCTGGCGGACATCTAAATACAAATTGTTATAAGTGATCGCCATAATACGCACCGTTGTTACTTTCTTTGAGGTTTTTCGCGCCTTCGGCGCGGGGAACGGATTCCCACGCCAGTGTGAGCACTGGCTCGGAATGACAGGAGTGGGAGTGTCGCGCCTGCACTATTACCACTCGTCGGAGCCGTGCTCCTCGGGAATGACGAGCTTCATCGCCTCGATGGCGACCTCGATCATGGAGTCGTCCGGCTCGTGGGTGGTGAAGTTTTGCAGCCACATACCGGGGGCGGAGAGGACGCGGGTGAGGGCGTTGTCGTGCGCGCCCACCAGACGGTTGAACTCATAGGTAATGCCCACCACGGGGATCAGCAGCAGCAGCTTGACGCCCACGCGCACCCAGACGCTCTGCCAGTTGATATAGGGGAACACAAGGCTGGAGACGATGACGGAGACGATGAGCACCACAAACAGGAAGCTGGTGCCGCAGCGGGGGTGGTGGCGGGGCTGGATGCGGACGTTTTCCACCGTCAGGGGCAGTCCCGCCTCGTAGCAGAAGATGGTTTTATGCTCCGCGCCGTGGTAGCAGAACACACGGTAGACATCCTTCTGCTTGGAGCAGAGGATCATGTACAGCAGGAGGATGAGAATTTTCACCACACCCTCGATCAGATTGTGGACGGTGGGGCTGGTGGCGTGGAACAGACCCGCCAGAAACGTGGGCAGCAGCATGAACAGCATCAGCATCAGACCGAGACTGAGGATAACGGAGAATGCCACCAGCAGCGTTTGCAGCTTTTCGGCGGAGACGTGGTCGGTGAGCCACTGCTCCACCTTGCCGGGCTTCGTGCTCTCGTCCTCCGGGAAGTAGTCGGCGGAGAACATCAGTGCCTTGACGCCGGTGATCATGGAGCCGATGAACGTGACTGCGCCCCGCAGGACGGGGACGCCCAGAATGGGATAGTTCGCCTTGATGAATTTGCGCTCCGTGACCTTGGTGACCAGACCCTCCGGAGAGCGGACGACGATGGCGTCCTTTTGGGGGCCGCGCATGAGGATGCCCTCGATCAACGCCTGACCGCCGATGCTAGTACGGAAGGTGGTTTGTTTCTTTTCCATAGACGTGGTAGATTCCTTTCTGTGGCAAGCATAGCACAGCTTGCGGAAAAATGCAACACTTGTTCGAGTTGTTTTTGAATTTTTTGGGGTGCCGCGCCGGCGGCGCGGGGTGACGGATTCCCACGCCAGTGTGAGCACTGGCTCGGAATGACAGGGGCGTAGGGATTCGCGGTGCTGTGCCGCGCCTGCGGCTTTATTCCAATTCCCCGTCGGTCTGCTTTTTCAGCGGGAGGTATACGGTGACGACGGCACCGCCGCCCTCGGCGTTGGCGACATCCAGTCTGCCGCCGTGACGCTGGATGATCTCGTCACAGACCGCAAGTCCGATGCCGCTGCCCCGCGCCTTGGAGGAGCCTTTATAGAATTTCTTCTTCACATAGGGCAGCTCTGCCTCCGGGATGCCGGGGCCGAAGTCGCGGATGGTGATGACGTATTCCCCGTCGCGCTGGGTCAGGTGGACGGCGATGCGCCTGCCGCTGCCGCCGTGCTTGGCGGCGTTGTCCAGCAGGTTGCAGAACACCTGCTTGAGCCGCTCCGGGTCGCCGGAGATCAGCTCCTCGTACTCGGCGCGGTCTGCGGAGTATTCCAGCGTGATGCCGTCCTGACGGAACAGCTCGCGGTAGCTGTAAATGGCGTCCTCCAGCTCCGCCTGGAGGTCGGTGTCCTCCACTTGCAGGGTGAAGCGGCCATCCTCCAGACGGGAGAATTGCAGCAGCTCCTCCACCATATTGGTCAGGCGGCGGGATTCCTTCACCATGATCTGCACGCCCCGCTTCAACTGCTGAACGTCGCCGGAGTTGTCCGCCAGCAGCGTCTCGCCCCAGCCGTTGATGGCCGTCAGAGGGGTGCGGAGCTCGTGGGAGACAGAGGAGATGAACTCGGATTTCATGCGCTCACTCTCGCCGATCTTGCGGGACATATCGTTGATGTTGGACACCAGCTCCCCCATCTCGTCGGAGTATTTGTTGGGGATCTGGACGCCGTAGCTACCGCCGGAGATGCGCTTTGCCGCCTCGGACACGGCGGAGACGGGCGCCACCACGTTGTTAATGAATATCATGCTGGAAAGGACGATCAGTCCCACCACCGCCAGCATGACGCCCGCCACCAGCATGACCGTCAGCATGACCTGACGGTCGATATTGCCGAGGGCGGTGACGTAGCGCATGACGCCCACCACCTGCCCGTTGAATTTCAGCAGGCTGGACACCGCCAGAATGTGCTCGCCGGTGACGCTGTCGCGCCCTACATAGTCCTGCACCACGCCGCTCTCCACCGCCGCCAGAATCTCCGGCGTGCCGGGGTAGGTGCCGGCGGTGACGCCGCGGGTGGTGACCTCCACCCTGCCGGCACTGTTGAGGAATTGCAGCTCGATGCGGTCGCTGTCGTCAAAGGCGGCGGCGTAGACGGTGGCACTGCGGTAGTATTCCCGGTAGCTGGTCATCACGTAGGTGTTGAAGTAGTCCGCGCCGGCGGCGGCCTGCGCCCGGAGCGTGGAGCGGGCAGTGTTGTAGTAGTTGCTGGCGAAGCCCACGGAGATGAGCACGCCCACCAGCAGCAGTATGACCAGCACGGGACCCATGCTGCCGGTGAGCCACCGGCGGCGCAGTCCCTGCACCTTGCGTTTTTTTGCCGCCATGGGGTCATCTCCTTTCGTAAAATGGGGTGAGGGGCTGCGTTACAGACCCCATTTGTAGCCGAAGCCCCAGATGGTGGTGATGTAGGTGGGGTTGGTGGCGTTATCCTCGATCTTCAGGCGGAGACGGCGGATGTTCACGTCCACGATCTTCAGCTCGCCGAAGTAGTCGTGTCCCCAGACCTTGTCCAGAATCTCCTCGCGGGAGAGTGCCTTGCCGGGGTTCTCCATGAACATCTTGATGATGGCGTACTCCACCTGCGTGAGTTTGATGCGCTGGCCGTTCTTCTCCAACGTGCGGTTGCGGGTGTTCAGCAGGAAGGGCGGCTGGTCGATCTCCCCCGCCTCCACGGCTCCGCCGCCGGAGCGGCGCATGAGGGCGTCCACCCGGGCGGTCAGCTCGGCGGGAGAAAAGGGCTTGGTGACGTAGTCGTCAGCTCCGGTCATCAGACCCGTGACCTTGTCCATCTCCTGAGAGCGGGCGGTGAGCATGATGATGCCGATGGTGGCGTTGGTGGCGCGGATGCGGCGGCAGACCTCGAAGCCGTCGATGCCGGGGAGCATGATGTCCAGCAGAGCTACGCGGACATCGCTGTGCAGAGACAGCTTCTCCAACGCCTCCTCGCCGCTCTCCGCCTCCACCACCTCGTAACCGGCGCGGCGGAGATTGATGACGATAAAGCTGCGGATGCTGGATTCGTCCTCCAGTACCAGAACCTTTTTCATGTGTTACCCTCCTTGTCAGTTGCTCCAAGAGCCTACGATCAGGTTGAAGCTGTTGCGGAACATGTCCTCTTTCATGCCGTAATAGCCGGCGGCATCGTACAGCTCTCCGGCGTAGACCACGGCGGTCAGGCGGCGCAGCACCATGCGCTTGCCGATGCTGCCGCGGTTGTCACGGTTTTCACCGATGATGGTGTAGAGGCCCAGCACCGGGTCGCTGTTGATATACAGATTGAACTGGTTTTCGTTGGTGATACCGGTGACGGAGGCGTTGAGGTTCCACTCCCACCAGCTTTCGGGGATGGTGATGTACCAGCCGCAGGAGATGCTGTGGTACGTTTCCGCCGCCACAGCCAGCTTTCCGCTGTCGTCACAGCGGAGCCAGCGGACAAAGCCGTCGGTCTGCTCCGCCGACCACGACTCCTCCGGGGAGGGTATCTCGATATAGCCGTCGCCGTCGATGTCCTGGGGGGACAGCTGGCGGTACGGGAACACGGCGTTGGAGACGCCGGTGCTGCTGCCGGACAGGGCGAGGTTCACCAGCCCCACGTCCTTCTGGAACGCGAGAATATCCGTGGCGGCGACGCCCTGCTCGTCCACGCCGGTGATAAAGAGCGCGGGTGTGTTGGCGTTGATGCGTCCGCTGATAAGGCTGCCCCGGTTCAGAGACGCCATGGAGCTGGAGAGCACGCAGCGGTACGCCACACCCATCTGCTGCTCCTGCCAGCCGTAGAACTCCGCCACGGGCTGGCTGTTGCCGTCGGTGCGGAGCACCAGCAGACTGGGGATGCCGTCGTTGTTGAGATCCTGCATGGTGAAGCGGGTATAGCCGCTGGACATCAGCACCACCGGCTCGCGGGAAATGGTGTAGACCGCCACGGTCTGCACCTCGGCACTGATGCGCCAGCCCACGATCAGCTCGCGGCGGCCGTCGCCGTTGAGATCCTGATAGTAGACGCTGTCCACGGCGGTGCCGCTGCTCTCGATGGTGCAATAGTGGGTGTAGTCGTCGTCCTCCAGACGGAAAATGAAGATCTTCAACGGCTTTTCGTCGTTGTTCATGCGGAAGAACGCCAGTGCCTCCTGCCTCCCGTCGCCGTCCAGATCCGCCATCTGCACCGACTGGATATTGCGTCCGCCGGTGGGGGAGGCGTATTCGTAGCCCTGGGCGATCAGAGTCTCCAGCTCCGTGGTCAGCCCGGTGTATTCCTCCGCTATGCGGGGCAGCTGGAACAGCTCCTCCACCGAGGAATCGGAAAAGGAGCAGCCGGTGAGCAGGCAGGCAAGCAGTGCCGCCAGCGCGGCAAGGACAATATATTTCTTTGCAGCACCCATGGCGGCACCTCCCTACGGGTATAGTCTCACTCCGTTATCATACCACATCCTGCGGCGTTTTGGTAGTGGAAGATTATAATTTACTGCAATTCTCCTTTTCCCCCACCTCAGACTCTCCCCTCACCTTTTTATACACTTATTGTATGTAGACTTATTGTGTTCCAATCGATAGAATAATTTTAACACTGTAGGGAGGCGTGGCACATGGATATAATCCACGTATTCGGTTCTAATGTTCGCAAATATCGCACGCAAAAGCATCTTTCTCAGGAACGTTTTGCCGAGCTTTGTGGTTTGCACAGAACATATATCAGTGATATCGAGTGCTTCCGCCGCAGCATCTCACTTGACAATATCCAGAAGATTGCCGACGCCCTGGAAATAGACTCTTACATGCTGTTTTTGGAGGAATAACTAATGCAGGATCCCATTATCACCGCTTTTTACAAAGAAATGGCGGGCGTAAGCTTTGATGCATACGGAATACTGGACTCAGATGACAAAATACATACTTTGGGAACCGACTCAAAACTGATCGGCAGAATTTTTGAAATGTTCTCTCAGCCAGTTCTTGAAAAAATCGCCGCTGAAAACGGATACACTCTTGAAACCCCCACATCTCAAACCGTATACCCCGATTTCATCATGTGGAAGCCCACCAAACCCCATGAGAAAATTGCAATCGATATTAAAACAACGTATATCGACTCAAGTCACTCAACGATCAAATTCACGCTGGGTTCTTACGGCTCTTATATGCGGAATAACACAAAGAACATTGAGTATAAGTACACCGACTATGTGAAGCACTACGTAATCGGTTTTGTTTATAGGCGGAATGGAGCCGCTCAAGAAAGCCGTGTTCATCCGTACAAGGATCGTAGCAAAATTGAATTTCCTTACTCGGATGTAAGGTTCTTCATACAGGAGAAGTATAGAATTGCAGGCGATAAACCGGGATCCGGCAATACTGAGAATATTGGCTCGTTCAGTACAAAGAGTTTTCTTGATTTGAAAGAGGGGCGAGGTCCTTTTAGCGATCTTGGACAAGATGCGTTTGATATATACTGGAAGTACTATCCAAAATACCGTTCGACAGAACGCCCCTATACCTCTCTCGATGGCTTTTTGGAGTGGCTTCCCAAAAACATCGGCTCTATCCATCTTTCCCATGATTTTGATGCAAAAAAGCTCCTTGAAAACGTTCGTCAGTTCAGATTTAATCAAAAGAGATAAAAGAAGCGGGGGTCATACTCCCGCTTCTTTTATCTCTTAATCGCAAGAACCTCGACCATCGGATGTCTGTTGGACTCCTTCGCCCCTACATGATAAAAATGATTCTGCTCATGCCAAGTAAAGTCCGACCAAAAAGAAGTCAAGTGCTCATTCTTTCGAAATTCGTTTTCCTTCCACATGGACAAGCACACGTTTGCCGACATCTCGTGTGCAACTTCTGCAAGCTCAATTGCCTCCGCCTCCGACCACTCCCCAACATAGGACGTGTCGCGCCCAATATACGGTGGATCAATATAAACATAGTCTTGATTCGTGGCCGCTGCAAACGTCTTTTGCCAAGGGCAACACATAAACGTCCAATCCTTACCCTGCATAATTTCCGCCGCATCTGCCACTTGATTACAAATTCTAGAAATATATGCTTTAGCGAATCTGTCCGGTTTTTGGCAAAAAGGTACATTAAATTCGCCGCGGCGATTAAAGCGTATCATCCCATTGAAGTCCGCCCTATTCAGAAACAAAAAATACAGAGGATCTCCGTTTTCGTTAAATCTGTCCCGCATTTCCCTATAGTATTTCTCGCCGTCCTTCTTCAGTCTCTCACCGTGGTATTCGAGAAAGTCGCGCACAACTATGCTCGTAATCGTCCCTCGCTGTATCCCTGCATACAACTCAATGATGTATTGGTTCTTATCGCTCAAAAGGGCTTTTTTCGGAGCCATGTTAAAGGCGACTACGCCCGTCCCGACAAACGGCTCTATCCATACACCATTCTCATCCCTATCCACCTTTTCCTTTATAAGTGGAACCATTTTTGTTTTGATCCCTTGACATTTTATCGGCGGCACAAAAATCTTGTCTTTTTCCATGCATGTCTCCTCCGTTTCAAGGGCTCTTCAATGTTTCTTGCATTTTATCTAAGGCACATTCTCTTAAAAAGAGGACTCAAGTATTTTAAGATACTTGAGTCCTCTTTGGTGCCGGTGACCGGACTCGAACCGGTACGCTGTCGCCAGCGGTGGATTTTGAGTCCACTACGTCTACCAATTCCATCACACCGGCGGGTGTTACCAGTGCATTATACCGTATGGCGGCGGCGATTGCAAGATAAATTTACGGGTCAGCCGCCAAAAACGGAGACGCCCAGCTGGCTGAGTGCGCCCATGATGACGCCCGCCAGCAGTACGCCGCCCATACACGCCATGACACTGCGCTTGAAGTCCATGTCCAGCAGGCTTGCCGCCAGCGTTCCCGTCCACGCGCCGGTGCCGGGGAGCGGGATGCCCACAAAGAGGAGCAGTGCCCAGTAAAGCCCTCTGCCCGCCTTGGCCTGGAGCTTGCGCCCCGCCCTCTCCCCTTTTTCCAGACAGAAGGTGAAAAAGGTGCCGATAAGGGGCTTGTCCCTGCCCCAGAGGAGGATGCGGCGGGCGAAGAAATAAATGAGGGGCACCGGGAGCATATTACCCACGATGGCGATGATATACGTCTGCCAGAGGGGCAGACCGAACACCGCGCCGTAGGGAATGGCTCCGCGCAGCTCGATCAGGGGCACCATGGAGACGAGGAAAACGATGATACAGTGTTTGAACATGGGAAAACTCCGATCTTTAGGGTGGGGGTGCTGCCGCGCCTGCGGGCGCGGGGTTGCGGATTCCCACGCCAGCCTGCGGGCTGGCTCGGAATGACAGGGGTGGAGGGATGTTTCTTTTATCGAGGGAATTATACCCCGTTTTGGGGCGTTTGACAAGAAGTACAAGGATGGTTTCAGAAAAAGGAGAAAATTCTATCGGGTTTTTTACGGTTTCTGTCGACAAACCACCTGTGTACCTGTTATACTGGGGGGAGCATTGATTATCATGGGAGGAAATGGGCTATGGGCATTGCAGACGTTATATCCCTGCTGGGAGGTATCGCGCTGTTTCTGTTCGGTATGTCCCTCATGGGAGAAGGATTGAAGAAGGTCGCCGGCAGCCGGCTGGAGCTGGTGCTCTACAAGCTCAGCAGCACGCCGCTGCGGGGTGTGCTGCTGGGGACGGGCGTGACCGCCGTGATCCAGTCCTCCTCCGCTACATCGGTGATGGTGGTGGGCTTCGTCAACTCCGGCATGATGAAGGTGAGGCAGGCCATCGGCGTGATCATGGGTGCCATCGTGGGCACCAGCGTGACCGGGTGGATCCTGTGCCTGTCCTCGCTGGAGGGCGGCAGCGGCGTGGTACAGCTGCTGAGCACGGAGGTGCTGACCGGCATCGTGGCGGTGATCGGCATTATTCTGCGGATGTTCAACGGAAAGACCACCAACCGGCACGTGGGCGAGATCCTGCTGGGGTTCGCGGTGCTGATGTACGGTATGTCCGCCATGTCCGGGGCGGTGTCGCCCCTGCGGGAGAGCGAATCGTTCATCCGGATACTGACCAGCTTCTCCAATCCCCTGCTGGGTATTCTGGTGGGCGTGGTGTTCACCAGCGTGTTGCAGAGTGCCTCCGCCGCCGTGGGTATCTTGCAGGCGTTGGCGGTGACGGGTGCCATCACCTTCGAGATCGCGCTGCCCATTGTGATGGGTATTGCCGTGGGCGCGGCGGTGCCGGTGCTGCTGTCGGCTCTCGGCGCGAACCTGCACGGCAAGCGGACGGCGTTCATCTATCTGCTGATCGACGTGCTGGGCGCGCTGATCTGGTCGCTGGTTTTTTACGGCGCAAACGCCGTTCTGCACTTTACGTTTTTGGGCACGGTGATGACCAGCGTGTCCATCGCGCTGATGAACACGCTGTTCCGGCTTGCCACGGTGGTCGTGCTGCTGCCGTGCATCGGGATCATGGAGCGGCTGATGGAGTTCCTGTTCCCGGACGACGGCTCCCACCCGGAGGTGGAGGACATGGACCGGCTGGAGGAGCGGTTTTTGCTGCACCCGGCGTTGTCCATTGAGCAGAGCCGGCTGGTGACCAACTCCATGGCGGAGCGCGCTGAGGAGAATCTGCTCATGGCGATGAATCTGCGGAGCCGGTTCTCGGAGAAGGAGTTCCGGCAGGTGGCGGAGACGGAGAGCATCGTTGACCGGTACGAGGACAAGCTGGGCACGTATCTCATGAAGATCACCAGCAAGTCGCTGTCCCAGACGCAGAGCGAGGAGGTCAGCAAGTTCCTGCACACCATCTCCGACTTTGAGCGGATCTCCGACCACGCGCTGAATATCTCGGAGGCGGCGAAGGAGATCCACGACAAGGAGCTGCAGTTCTCGCCGGAGGCGTGCCATGAGCTGGACGTGATGGAGCGCGCCGTGCGGGAGATCCTGTCCACCGCCGTGGGTGCCTTCGTGAACAACGACCCGCAGCTGGCGGCGAGAGTGGAGCCGCTGGAGGAGATCATCGACGGGCTGTGCGACCAGATGAAGTCGCACCACGTGGTCCGGCTGCAGTCCGGGTTCTGTACGCTGAATCAGGGGTTTGTGTTCAACGACCTGCTGACCAACTATGAGCGCGTTGCCGACCACTGCTCCAACATCGCCGTCGCCATTATTGAGCTGGAGTCCGATTCCTTCGACACCCACGAGTATCTCAGCAGCGTGCGGGCGTTGAAAACCAACTCCTTCGACAAATACTACGAGGAGTACAAGCAGGAGTATCATCTGTAATAGAGAGCATAAAAAAGAAAGCCCGGAGGGGCTACGTTTTCACAAGTACACATTGTGGCACAAGGGGCGGCTGATGCAGAAGCCGGCGCAGGAAATTCCTGCGCCGGCTTTCTATTGAGTTCGAGACCTTGCGTTACTTTGTCTTTTGCTTTAAAATCGTAATCTCCCGCTGAGCAGCCGTTTTATGAACTCTTTCATGCCCAATCGATCCAGCACACGAATCAGAATTCTTCGTAGCGCGGACACACCGAGGCGCATCCCGCTTAATACCCGATACATAATCCACAGTGGCGATACCACGGAAAGACAATAATGTTGATACAATGCCTTCCACTGCCAGTGGGAAAGCAGCGTAAATCTCTCCTTATACCGGTTTGGATCGTATTTTACAAATTCGATGTCCAACTGCTTTTGATAGTCCAGCACAACGAAGCACTCCGCAAATGCCCGCTCTGTTTGTGCGATCAAATCGGCGCAGCAGTCGTAGTAGCACATACAGCTCACAGGCTCTTTTTGCCGCAGGTAGCCCAAGAAAATATACTGTTCCGGTGTAAATCGGCTAATATAATTGGTAAAAATTGCAGACGTTTTCTCGCGAGTACGGAACCACTCCGCATCCTCCCGTGCCATCAGCGGCGTATTTTCGTAGTACTCACGTACATCCTCCGCTCTTCCAAACAGGATCCAATCCGACGGGTGAAAGCAGAGATCACTCACTCTCGGGTTTCTGGTAAAATCGTTGCAAACCAGTAGACGATTACGAAAATAATTTGACGGGATGCCGTCAAATATGCCAAAATAGCGCAAAAAATCAGCATTACGGAACAAAATATCTGTCCGCGTTTTTAGGATAAATGGGCGTGAGGCCTCCGCTATTCCGGCTTTTGTAGAGACCAGTTGCCGATTGACATTATTGAGAACACCTGCTACCTCATCGCATACTGTTGCTCCCGGATCCGGGGAAAAAACAATTTTGTCAGCAAGGAGCCCCGTTACATCACTGTTTTCCCATGTGGAGAGAATAAGTTCAGCATTTGGGAATTGTTTGCGGAGCGCCTCCATACATCGTGCAGTCAGCAGATTATTTACGCCTCCCTGCACCACCAACGAGAGTCCCTCAAAGCTATGTATCATATTGCAAACTACGCTCCATCCGTGGTTTAGTCTATGCGCCCCACACCGTCTTAAAGCGCATCTGAACGCCTTAAGCCCTTTTTTGACGCTCCGATGTCTGTTGGAGTTGATCAAGTCTGCACAACAGGTCGCTGTATTGTTCTCTTGTAACCTTTTCATGGTTTTCCTGCTGCTCTCGAACACCGCACGCAACACGATAACCCGGAAGCACCGCTCGCATAACAGCTTTAACCCCCCCGTAAATCCCGCGTAGGCATCTCTTTACAAAGCCCATCCGCTTACATGAATTTCCTTCCTCCTGCGGCATTTGCTCGGAATCTGTGTAGCTGTCCCTTAGATACCGCAAGCATTTTTCGTTTGTCGGATCAACATTGTAGAGGTACTCCTCTGCTATCCGGCTTAGAGAGTAGAATCTCAAATCATCCGGATTGAGATCTCTAAACTTAGACTGCAATCCCAGTTGCAAGTAATTCCCGACAATCACATTTGAAGCGAATAATTTCTCGGATTCAAACACAAAACGTTCAGAAGATGTATCCATATAATATTCCGGAATTTGTACCTGTAACCCAGCCTTTCGAATTACGTTCAGGAAAAAATATTGCTCTGCAGTGTACCTGTGATTGAATCCTTTGGGGTTGTAGTACTTAGAACGGGGGTGGCTCTTAAAATAGTTAAGCGATGCGAATGATTCTTGATGTCCGTCCCACAGTTTCAGCAGATCTTCAGTCCGCCCAAATTGGAAGCAATCCGAAAGCTGATATACATAGCCGCCATTGTCATTGCGCGGGTCTCGAGTATAGTAGTTACTTGTAAGCACACGGTTTCGAAAAATTTGGTAGCCCACGTCATATCGGTTCAGGATCTGACACCACTCCTGATAGAAAGGCAGGAGGTTGTCGTTGGTCAAATAGAAGTCCGATCTCAAGCGCACTGCATACGTGGTGTGCACCCGCCTTAACCCAGCATGTACAGAAAACTGTTGCTTGTTTATGCTATTTACCCCCTGAGCAGGATGATCCTCGGTGCAATAGTATTTGCACGGCTTTTCCTTGGGCTCCTTTAGTAAAAGCACCTCGTCGCATAAAGACGCCAGCTTTTCCACAGGCTCCCCCGCCCATGTGCTGAGGATCACTTGGGATGTAGGGAAAAATCTCCTTACGGATTCAATACAGCGTTGTGTGCTGAAGGAGCCCGTTAACCCGACCTTGCCTGATATAACAAAAGTAATGTCGTCCTTGCAAATCTTTGCATTTGTATTTTCAAAGGCAGCAACACTGTCAAACCGCGCATAGTTTTGGATAATACATGCCTTATTTTTAATATCGTAGTACCTGCGCGCCTTAGTATATTCTTTGTACAAACCGTCGCTGCCCTGTGCAGAATAGCTAACGGGAAGTGTATGGTATCTTTCACAAAGATTTAACCACTTACGGAGTGAATAGGCAAATGCATTGTTGCTGGGATTATTTCTATTGCGAGCCTTGGGTAGAACAATACCACTTGTGGGAAAGTCAACACAAAGTAAGCTTCCGGAGATAAACTGGCGATACAATTCCTCATGATCCGGATTCTGGGCAAATCCATTTTCCCATTCAGGCATTGGCTTTATGTTTTTCTTGAGGAATTGATAAATCACATATTGCGCCGGGATATATCGGCATACAGTATCCTCAAGATACTTTTTCTCCTGCCTGTGCTCTTCGGACTCAAAATACGGTGTCGTCTCCTCCTCGTATGGCGGCACAGAAAACAGTTTTTCAATATCCGCTGTCAACCCCATGAAGTACCAGTCTGAAACGGCAAATACCAGCATTTCCTCCGTTGATAAGCCTTCCACCATAACTCTGCGCGCAAAAGGCGACTGCGGTGAGATGAATTTGGAATATTTATTGTAGCACGCCAAGAAGGCGTCAGACTCCAGCCGCATATCGCTCCGCATTTTCAGGCAGTATCGTCTCGTGGCAGAATGTACCCCCTGGTAGCTGGAAACAATGATTCGATTCGTGTTGTTTGCTTGCTCGTGCGGATACCTTCTGATGAGTCCGTTTGAGCCGGGATCCCGACTTAAAACCAGTTTGTCGAAATCCAGCCCGTCTGTGACCATACCCTCCCATGTGGAAAGGATCAGTTCAGCGCGCGGGAGAATCCGGCGAACGCTTTTCAGCGTCTGCCTTGTGAACGCGGAAATTGATCCTTGCACAACAACAGAAAGGTTGTCGTCAGTAACTTCCTCCTGATAAAAACTCTCCACATAACCCTTGAAGTGTTCAGGGAAAAGGGAGGATTTGAGCTTTTTATAGCGCGGCTTAAGCCAATCCTTCTGCTTTTGCGTTAAGTGCGGAGCTATCCGTTGTTTTAAGCAGGCAATCGCTCTCCCACCTTGGTGCAAAACCGAATTTTTTGCAGTAAAAACGTGATTTTTTGCAGCAACTTTCCATCGGTATAGGAGATAGGGGAACGGATTTCCTTTGCAATAGTATTCATACAACGCGCGCCAATCCTTATGACTGAAGCAGTTTTCAGGCTCGTGGGTATACACATTTGGTTTTCCGGATTTTAGTCCGATTTGCTCTTTACTTAGCAGTACCAAGTTGGCTGCAAAAGTTTTCTCTGTCAGCAAAATCGTCTTTTCTGAAATGTCCGCACAATCCTCCGGGAGCTGACTGTGATCTGAAATGTGCTTTTTTAAAAACTCTACCCACAACCACTGCTCAGGTGTAAAGCGCGGCAAGTCTAAAACCACTTTGTCACGATATTTTTTTGAAAAATAGATTTGGTCTTCGTGAGGAACTTCCGGGATGTCAAACAGATCTGCTAAATCCGCAGTGTAGCCAAAGAAAAAGAAATCCGCAGGATGGAGTGTGAAGCAATTATTGGCTCCGCTGCGTCTTGGATTTCGCGAATACACATCGCAGCAAATGATTTTCTCCCGGAAATAGGAGTAGGTCTTATCACGCGCCGTAAATCTACCAAACCATTGCAGGAAGCTTGCCGACTGCAAAACAAAGTCGGTGCGAATTTTCACTGCGTAGGGTCTGCACACCTGCTTCAGCCCTTGTAAGGTAGAATATAGCTGGCGATTCACATTACACTTGATGGGATACTCACAGTTTTGGTAATCAAAGCTCCCCGGGTCACTGTTCAGGAGCAGTTTATCATATTCTAATCCTCGAGTGCAGCTCCCCTCCCATGTAGAAAGGATGATCTCGGCTCCGGGAAGATAGGTTCGAATGCTCTCAAGGCACAGTTTTGTGATTTCGCCTGCTATCGCCCCTTGTACGACTACCGAAATATCAGTTGTGTCGATTCCATTAATAATCATACAATCTTCCCCCCACCTTCCGTGGAACTCTTCCTCAAAACACTTTTCTCGATATTGGATTCTCCAAAAACGCGTTTAAATCTTCCGGGATCCCCAAACCATGCATTTTTGCGCCCACATCGCAGAACACGATTTTTTCTCCTGCCTCGATCATCTCGTTATAGACAGGTGCTACATAAAATTCATTGTTGACTCGGATATTCTTTTCGATCATCTGGTGGGCATACTTCACAAAATTGCTGCCGCGTTTATAGTTGTAGATGCCCACAGTCGCCTCGTTGGAGATGACCTCTTTTTCGCGCACCAGCGTTACGAAGCCGTTTTCATTGTATTTGATATAACTCCATTTGGGGTCATCTGCCGGCATCGTCATAATCAGCCCATCGTAGTCTTTCATAGTCGCCAAATATCGGTCAATACTTGTATCCACATACTGGTCGCTGTTGGCAATCATCATGGGCTCATCATTGTCAATATATTTTTCTGCCAACAGTACAGTACACGCGGCACCCTCGGTAATATGATCCACTGTAACCACAACGCAACCGGGTGCCATACGCTCCAGCTCATTTTTCAAGTTATACTTTTCTAAGTGCTCTTGCTGGCAAATATAAATAAAACGGTGTTCACAGCTGGGGCGGATATTTTTCGTCACATATTCTATCATGGGGTGACCGTGTACATCGATCAAAGGCTTTGGCAGCACATAGCCCGCCTTTGCAAATCGGCTGCCGCGACCAGCCATGGGGACGACAATATTAAGCATTTTCTTTTCCCTCCACCACATATTTATCGTTGTTTGCCCCTGGGATCTTCACTACGACATTCACTGCATCCTCTAACGCCTGAAAATCAGTCACATCGCCGGGCTCCATAACGACAATGTCTCCGGCACAATACTCGATGCCATTCATTCGTACCCGCCCGGAAATGATAACGGTGAATTCCGTAGCCAATTTGTGATAATGAGGACCCTCTGCGTCACCTGCCTGATAGTGCTTTACTGCCACCTCCACATCATTGGTGGAATAGAGTGTCGGCTCAAAGTTTCCAACGAACCAGCCCTTGACCATTGAATCGAGTTTTGCTGTTTTCACTGCTTCTCTTCCCTCCCTCTGTTTAAATATGCTTTGTATGCCTCCACACCAGAATCGTGAGAAAAACTATAATACTGGTCTTTATCAATACGATAAGACCCAATCACGTGCTGCTGCAGAATCATTTCGTTAAATGCAGGGCACACAAAAAAGCTCCCGTTCACGCTGGCGTTTTTCATAATCATTCTCTGCGCCGCATCGAAGAAGAACTTTGCTTTCTTGAAATAGTAAAAGCCCGCCGTAGCGTTGCGGCTAATGGGCCGTTTTTCCGCAGCTTCAATCACACGATTTCTTTCGTCCAGTTTTACATAGGACCATCTGGGATGGACATCATCAAAAATCACCACGCCACCGTCAAAATCCTGCTGCAGAAAATACTCCAGAATTTCCGCAGGTGAGATGGTAAGGAGCTGATCTCCTCCGGTAATTACCAGAGGCGCATCCATATTCAGGTGGTCAATGGCCAACATGCAGGTGCATGCCGCACCCATGGTTTCCCCCTCAGCAATTACTACATTGGCATCGGGGCGCAGAAGCTTCACAACATTATCCAAATGATAGCGGTTCACATCCTGCCGCTTGATCACCACATTGAAACTATCTGCTTTCAAGGGCTGCAGTGATTCAAAAACACACTGAAGAATCGTTTTTCTTTCAATCTCCTGCAAACTCTTGATGTACTCCGTGTCAGCGGATTTCTTTTCTGGCCCAGCGATAGGAATAATTATATTCATTTTTTCCATATTCATAGCAACATCCCTCACTTTTCCTCAGCCACCTTGATATGAGCCATAATGTTCTCGTAATTGACGTCGTAGACAGTTTCCACCTTCATTACATTGGCACCCGCAGCAGTAGCCGCCTGTATACCATTACGGTTGTCTTCCACCACCAAAACCTCATTAGGGGCTAAGTTCAATCGTTGGATCGTGGTGCTGTATATTTCCGGATCTGGTTTCGCCTTTTTGACGTCCTGATTGCTCAAGAAGAAGTCCAAGTATTCCAACAAATTACTCTTCTCCATCATCAACTGCACGGAATATCGAATGGAGTTTGATGCAACTGCCAGACGGTATCCCTCCGCACGAAGGCGAGACAATGCGTACTCGTGGAAAAAGCGCGGCGCACAGTTGATATGTACCAAGTCCACGGTGTAACTCTGTTTCATCGCATTGATGAACTTGTGCAACCCCGTGGGAAGACCTTTTTCCATGCTCAACATTTCCAACTTCTTGGCGGTAGGCAGCCCGTCATAGGTCACCAGATGATCATACCGACTGATTTCGTAGCCAAACAGGCGGAGAGCCTTATTCAACGCTTCGTAATGCCAGTCTTTTGCTTCGATCAAGACACCATCCATGTCAAACACAACCGCTTTAATCTTGTTCATTGTAGAGTTTCCCCTTTTCCCTTTCGATTCTAAAGTTTTGAAGCGAAAAATTTCGCCGCTTCATCTGGACAATCTGTGCACAGGCTAATACTCGAAAAGTCAATGTCGTAGTTCAAGAGCGTTTCCCAAAATGCACCTTGCGTTCGTCCATGCAAATCAGGCGAAACAATACACACATTCTTTTTGTTTCTCAGATGCTCATGCAAAAGCGATTCTGTAATCCACTCCGTGCTCCAAAACCCGTCAATCCAAACACCATCTGCCTTGTCATACAAGACCGGTTTCGGTTCAACCTCACTCTGCCGAGTATAGAAACGCAGACCGAATTCTGAAAACTCAATCATCTGCGGAACAGACATATCGAATGTGAAGTAGTTTTCGATTTGGTATTCCATCAGCATGTGTTTAAGCTCTTCCTTTAATCCGTCTGCCTTAATGTTAATTGCAAAGCAAAACCGATCTCCGAATTCAGCCAACCACCGAAAAACCTCGTCTGCAGATTGACTATCGCCTTGGGCAATATTGTGCGAGATAACTAACTTTCCTCTGTAATCCCGCAAATCGGATTCAAAGCCGTAGCCTCGTTCCAATGCTGTCCTGATTGCAAGAGGTGAGTTGCGCTCTATTTTTACATTCCAATATCCTCTATGAGCAAGAACCTTCATCACTATATCCTCCCTTACAAAACGTACCCATCGCACACCTCTTGTGTTTCGCCGTACATTTTCACTTCGCCGCTGTCCAGCCACAGGACATGGTCGCACATCTCGCGGATCTGACTGAGGCTGTGGCTCACGAACAGCACCGTGGTGCCGCCGCTCATCAGCTCCATCATCCGCGCACGGCTCTTGGCCTGAAATGACTCGTCGCCCACGGACAGTATCTCATCCACAATAAGGATCTGCGGATTCACCACCGTCGCCACGGAGAATGCCAGACGTGCCATCATGCCGCTGGAGTAATTCCGAATGGGTACGTCAATGAAGTCCCCCAGCTCGGAGAATGCGTGTATCTCGTCGAATTTCTCCTTTAGAAATTCCTCCGTGTAGCCTAAGATCGCGCCGTTGAGGAACACATTTTCCCGTCCCGTCAGGTCGGGGTCGAAGCCAGAGCCAAGCTCCAACATGGGTACGATGTTCCCGTGACAGGTCACGCTGCCCCGCGTGGGCTTCAGGATGCCGGAAATGCACTTAAGCAATGTGCTCTTGCCGGAGCCGTTGCGCCCGATGATGCCCAGCACCTCGCCCTTATGCACGTCGAAGCTGACGCCCTTCAGTGCCCAGAACTCGTTGGTTTTTATCTTTCCGCGTATCTTCCGCGTAACGAATTCCTTCAACGACAGAATTTTGTCATCCGTCAGCCGAAAGCGCATCGCCACATCCCGGGCGGAAATGGTAATATCGTTTTGCTCCATACTCCACCTCACAGATACAGCACGAATTTGTCCTGATTCTTCTTAAATACCCATGCGCCCACCACCAGTGCCGCAATGGCGTACAGCAGACACTGGGCATACATGGTCGGCTCCGGCGAAACCCCTTCGATGATGCACGTCCGCACGAAGGTCACGTAGTAGTACAGCGGATTCAACTCCACGATCGTTTTGATATTTTTCGGCAAGATGGATACCGGGTAGAAAATGGGGGTCAGATACATCCAGATGGTGGTCAGCACGCCCCACAGGAACTGAATGTCCCGGAAGAATACCATAGCCGCCGACAGCAGCATCCCCAGCCCCAGACAGAACAGTGCCAGACACACGAAGGCATACAGTGACAGGACATACGCCGGTGCGGGCAGCAGCCCGGAGATCAACGCCACCACGATCAGCGGGATCATGGAGATCAGCAGATTGATAAGGGAGGACAGTATCCGGGTCAGCGGATAGATATACTTGGGCACGTAGACCTTGGTGATAAGGCTGGCGTTGCCCACGATGGAGGTCAGTGCCATGCCGCAAGACTCGGAGAAATAGGTGAAAATCACGTTGCCGCACAGCAGGTAGACGGGGAAATACGGTATGTCGAAGCGGAACAGGTTGGAGAACACCACGTACTGCACCGCCATGTTCAGCAGCGGGTTCAGAAAGCTCCAGAACACGCCCAGCACCGAGCGTTTGTACTTCGCCTTGAAGTCCCGATCCACCAGCTGCTTGATGAGGAACCGGTACTTCTGCACGGCGACAACGGCCTTCACCAGTGCGCTGGGCTTTCCCTGCTGCCACCGCTTGTACGACCAGAACAGGTATGCTGCCAGCAGCAGTCCGAACACCGCCGCGAACTCCCAATAGTGCAGACCTGTCCAGATATAGTCCTCGCCACCGGCGGAGAAGCAGAGCGTCCCCGCAGCGGCGGAGCCGTTCAAGTCAAGGGCAAAGCCCTCCGTCTGCGGTGCGGAGGTGTTCATCATGGGGAACACCGCACTGCCGGGGGTGGAATCCGCCCACAGCCGCAGTGTCAGAGGCACATCCACCAGCCCCTCCAAGGGCGTATCGAAGGTCAGCGTGGTCACGCCGCCCTCGGTGATGGCCGCCGCGTCGAAGGTCTGCTGTCCCAGCAGCTCCTCGCCGCGGAACAGTGCCATGGTCACCGTGCCGGTGTTGGCGCGGTAATACGTGCCCCATTGGACGGACACGCTTTCCAATCGCTGGATCTTCGCGGTGAACGTCTGCTGTACATACGTCCCCTGCACCAGCTCTATCGTCCCCGCCTCGGCGGCGGGCATGGTCACCTCGCCGCGGGAGCGGCGGAAATGCAGCTGGTCGCCTGCCAAAAAGTAAAACGCGATGATAAGCACCGCGTACACGGCAAAACACAGCGCGAACACGCGCTTCAAGTCAAATTGCGGCTTGTCTTTTGCTAAAGTCATAGTGAGGTTTACCTCTGCGAAATTACTACGGAATTATTATTACGTATCTAATTTAGGCAAATAAAAATTCCGCTACGGATTCCTAAATAGTATACCCCAACGCGGGCTAAAAGGCAAGTATTTTCACAATTTTCGGAATAGTGTTGAGTTTTTCGAGATTTAACCACAGAGCAAACACCCGCATGGAGGAAATCTCCGGGCGAGTCCCAACCCGTGCTGCATCGGTTTTCACGCTAAATTTTAATTCAGAAATATAATTCCGTCACTTAGCTGCAAACGCAAAAGCACAGGGCGGAGGCAATCGCCCCATACCCTGTGCTTTCTCCGATCTCCGTGCGGTATTCCCCCTGTCGCGGCTGCTGCCGCGCGCGGTCATTTCCCCCCATATTCATCCAATAGACCTACGCCGCACGGTCGGAATCAATATCAGCGGCAGCCCTTATGCCACCTCTCCCGCCTCCAGCTTTGCGATCTCGCCGCGCAGCGGTTCTATAAACGCTTCGAATTCGTCGCTCTTCAGCATAAGCAGGAGCGACACCAATGGCACGGTGGAAAAGCAGTACACACCTCGTTCCAAATCGCTGTATGCGCGTTCCGTGATGCGGAGCCGTTCCGCCATCTCCGCCTGCGTCAAGCCACGCTTTTCCCGCAGGGAGCGCGCATATTCCGACAGGTACCGCCTTATCACCGATTTGTACAGTTCCACGAGTAAAGACCTCCGTTTCCGACAAATTTTGTGCCACAAGCAGCATAATAAGCTCCTTGAGAGCATCCTCCCATGAAGCGCGCTTCATTTTCCGCCTTGATTTACGCATATTCTAACGATTTTCTCGCGTTTCTTTGCAGGAAATAAATACACGTTCATCGTAAAGCTAATCGGAACGCCGGAAAATATCATCCCGTGAAGTTCCCCTGCGCGCCCGACCTCTCCCATTATAGTCTCGCGTCCGCCCCTCGTCAACCTCTCCCATCGCCCTATGCGCCGGATATTCACAAGAAGCCAGGAAAACGAGCGAGCCAAGGCACAAACAAAAACGCCAGAAACCGTTCGGTTTCTGGCGTTTTGCAGGGCAGCGGTTCACATCGCCGCAGCCCACGGCAGTATTGGGGGATAGGTGTGCCGCGCTTATACCAGCAGCAGAGACAGCTGGGGGATATAGGTGGTCAGCAGCAATACCGCGATGATGACACCGATGAACGGCCAGATCCACTTGACGATCCGTTCAAACGGAATGTGCGCCACAGAGGAGCCAACGAACAGGTTGACGCCGTAGGGCGGGGTGATAAAGCCGATAGCCAGGTTCATGGTCATAACGATACCAAAGTGGACGGGATTGACACCCAGTGCCACCGCCACGGGCAGCAGGATGGGAGCCAGGATGGTGCAGCTGGAGATGTTGTCCATAAACATGCCAACCACCAGCAGGAATATGTTCATCAGAAGCAGGATGATGGTCTTGTTATTGCTGATACCCAGAATGAAGGCGGACAGCGTCTCAGGCACCTGCTCCAGCGTCATAACGTAGGCGAAGCTGGTGGACATACCCACGATGAAGGAGGTGGCACCGGCAATCACGACGGTGTCCTTCATACAGTCCACGAATTCCTTCCAGTGGATCTCCTTGTACACAAAGGTACCGATGATGAAGGTGTACACGCAGGAAACCGCGGCTGCCTCGGTAGGGGTAAAGTAACCGCCGTAGATACCGCCGAGGATGATGACGGGGCTGAGAATAGCCCAGAAGGAGTCGATGAAGGACTTGCCCAGTGCCTTGAAGTTGAACCGGCGGCCGTTGCCCTTCCAGCCGTACTTCTTACTGGTTGCCCAGTTGTATATCATCAGGGCGATGCCCATGAGTAGCCCGGGGATGATGCCGGCCTTGAACATATCGCCGATGGAGGTGCCGGTGGCCACGCCGTAGATGACGAAGGGAATGGACGGCGGAATGATGACGCCGATGGTGCCGGCTGCTGCGGACAGTGCCGTGGCATAGCCCTTATCGTAGCCCTTCTCCTCCATCTCGGGGATCATAAAGGAGCCGATGGCGGACACGGTGGCGGGACCGGAGCCGGAGATGGCGGCGTAGAACATGGCGGTAAAGGTGGTGATGGCACCCAGACCGCCGGTGAAGAAGCCGACGATGTTATCGGCCAGATCCAGCAGACGCTTGGAGATACCGCCATAGCGCATGAAGTTGCCGGCGAGCATGAAGAAGGGGATGGCCATTAGGGAAAAGCTGTCGATACCGGCGAAGGCGTTCTGCGCCACCATGATAGGATCGATGTTGGTGGCAAATACCAAGCAAAGCATGGTCGCCATGCCCATAGCGATGCCAATAGGCAGACTGATCGCTCCGAATACGACCAGGCAGATAAGCAGAATGGCTAACATATCAGGCTACCTCCTCCTTCGTTTCTTCCTGCGGGTCGTTTTTCATGTCCTGGATCAGTTTCTGCACCAGCCGGACGCTCATAAGCGCACCGCCAATGGGCACAGAGGCATAGGGGATGGTCATGGGGATGCGCATAGCGGAAGATACCTGACCCATGATGGCGATCTCCTTGACCAGCATGACGCCCTCCACAGTGAGCCACAGTGCGAAGATGAGCCAAAGTGCCAGTACCACCGTTTCGGACACCCTGCGCTTATTACCGGTGAGCTTACCGATCAACGCGGTGATACGGATGTGTGCATCCTCACGGACGGCATAGGACGCGCCGATCCAAACCTGATAGAGCATGATGTAACGGGACAGTTCCTCCGCCCAAACGGTGGCGGCGTCGAACCAACGCAGCACCACCTGCATGAAGGTGATGAGTACCATGGCCACCAGAGAGATGATGAGGAACCACTTTTCGAAGTTCTTTTCAATGAATTTCCAGACTGTCATTTCGCTCACCTCTCCTTAAAAGTCGTCGTTGTACTTCATGGCCAGGTCGATCAGCTCCTGCGTACCGCCGTACTTCTCAATGAACAGATCATACACGGAGGCGGCGGACTCGATGAAGGCATCCTTCTGCTCGGAGGTGACCTCCACCACATTGATGCCGTTGTCCTTCAGCAGCTGGATGTAGCTCTCCTGCGCATCGCGGATCAGCTGGGTCAGATTCTCCACAAAGTGAGCGGACGCCTCGTCGAACCACTCCTTATCCTGTCCCTCCAGCGATTCATAAAAGTCCTTGTTGATGTTGAAGATACCGGCGGTGTAGAAGTGACCGGTGAGAGTCACGGTGTTCTGCACCTCATACAGTCGGTTGGCGGTGATCACAGCCAAGGGGTTCTCCTCGGCGTCTACGGCACCCTGCTGCAGAGCGGTGAACAGCTCAGAGAACGCCATAGGTGTAGGGCTGGCTCCCCACGCCTGGAAGGACGCCATGTGGATGGGATTCTCCTGCGTGCGGATGGATAGGCCCTTCAGTGCCGCAGGCGTGGTGGCTTCAATGTTGTTGGTGGTAATGTGGCGGTAGCCGGATTCTGTCCAACCCATGGCGTGCAGCCCCAGGTCGTTCAGAATGGGGTTCAGCTCCTCGCCCAAATCACCGTTCAGCGTCTTCATGGCCGCCTCGCCGCTTTTGAACACAAAGGGCAGATCCACCACCATGAAACGGGTGTCAAAGCCCGCCAGCACAGATGTCGGCGGTGTGTTACCCTGCAAGTAGCCAAGGACGACGCTCTCGGTCTGCTGCCGGTCTCCGCCCAGTGCAGAGTTGATGTACACACGGACATCGAAACGTCCGTTGGAGATGCGCTCCAGCTCCTCCTCGAAGATGTATAACGCTTGGGAAATAGGGTGGTCGGATGCAACGGTGTCGCCTACGCGGAAAACGATGGTCTCTTGTGCGGTGTGCGTCTTGTTGTAAGACATTTTGGCGAAGATGCCGACGTTGGCCAGAACGGCAACGGCAAGGATCAGGGCAACGACGCCTTTGGCTTTGCTGTTCACGTTTTTTCCTCCGTTCCTCATTATATATCTCTCGTTGTGCTGCAATTATATCATCGGGTCACGCCCGTTGTACATGAGTATCGACCGTCAACTGAGCATGGACAAGATCGCCTCGCAGGTGATATTAGGCACGTTTCGGAAGGTCTGCACCATGTCTACCCGCTCGGTGAGCATATGCCCGTCCCGGCCAAAGGCTCCGATATTCACCACAGGGACGTTGATCTCCATGATCTTGTCCACATCGTGGAAGTACTTGACCTTCCAAGCGGGCATGTTCTCCGCCACGGCGTCAAAGGACTCTCTGGTGTCGCACAGTGCCATGAAGCTGGAGTCGGAGATGTAGGGGTAGAACATACGCGTTTTGATCTGCCGCTGCGCTTCGGGACGGATCTTCTCGACCGCGCCCTCTACTGCGTCCAGCAGTGCACGTTCCTTGGCGGTTTTGCCGGTCATCTCTATACGGGCACTGAAAACAGAGCCAAAGAACAGCACCAGCGCAGGGGACTTGTCCTCGTACCACTTCCAGACCTCCTCTGTCACGGCAAGGCTGAAGTAGCGCAGATCCATAGCAGGCTGCTCACGTTGCAGCTTTTCGGCAAAGGCAGCGATGGCATCCCGGAAGGGCTGCCCGTGCTGCGCGGCGGCCTCAGCGTAGAATTCCTTCCACGTGTACACTCGGGTCTTCCAAGGCAGCTTCGTGTAGGGCACACCGCTGAGGGCGCAGTACTTCTCATACTGCCGGTTCAGATAGGACACCACGCCGTCGAAGGCCTCCACGCCTACCTGACGGCTCTTTTCCAGCACCACATCGGGGCTCATGCCGTGGGTGAAGAAGTTGTAGTAGGAGAAAGCGGTCAGCGCAGTCTGCACCGTGTAGCCCTCCTTGGTATCCGCCTGCTTCAGAGAGATGGGCGGGATAGTGACCTCACCCTGCGCCACATCGCACAGGTCGGTATTCAGGGACATACGGCGGGTGACCTCGGCAATCAGCAGGTTGGGGTCAAAGGCGTTAAAGGCGGAGCCAACGTGGGACTCCTTGCCCAGTGCGACGAAGCAGGGCAGCAGCTTGCCGATGCTGCCGTAGTAGATATAGCGGTTCTCGTCGCCGGGCATATAGTTGGTGGAGTAGTCGGCGTTGATGCAGGCGATGTACTCAAAGCCCTCTTTTTTCTTCAGCTCCAGCAGGTAGTCAATGGCGGTGATAATGCCGTGGGAGTTGTCCTCCTCGTCGCACTCGGCAATTTGGATCAGATTGCCGTCCAGCTCCTCGGGGTGCTCGGAGAAGTACTTCAGCAGGTACATATGACCAGCCACACCGGACTTCATATCCAGCGCGCCGCGGCCAAACATGAACTCGCCGGATTCGATGTCCGCCAACACCTCCGGCGACAGGGAAAACGTCTCCTTCAGCTTTTCGGGCAGCTCTTCCGTTCTGAAGGCATATTCCCGGATGGTGCCGAAATCGTCCACGCCTACGGTGTCGATATGACCGATGAGGATCACGGTGCGGTTGGAGGTTCCCTTGGTTCCCTTGACGTACGCCATGGTGGAGTGACGCTCCACAAAGTCATCCTTCGTCTGGAAGCACAGCACCTGCTCCGGGTGCGCCTGAAAATAAGGCAGACCCATGTAGTAATCGTACACATAACGAGCCACGGCCGTCTCGCCGTGCGCCTCCTTGTTGATGCTGGGGATGGCCACCAACTCCGAGGTCAGGCGTTTCACCTCTTCAAAACAGTCCAGTTTCATCTGTTATCTCCTTACTTCGCTTTTACTGTATACTTCCCGTCCGGCCAGATAGGTCTTTTCCACCTGAATATCCATGATCTCATCGGCGGGTATTCTGAAAATATCGCGGTCTATGACCACCATATCTGCGAACTTACCGGGCTCCAGTGTACCCAGCACCGCATCGTGACCAGCGGCATAGTGCAGATTCTTAGTGAACATACACACGGCATCGTAGACGCTCATCTTCTCCTGCGGCTGATAGCCGCCGTCGGGATAACGGTTGAAGTCCTTGCGGGTCACGGCGGTGTAGATGTTCAGCCACGGGGAGAACGGCTCCACGGGGCAGTCGGAGCCGCCGGTCAGCACCAGCCCCGCCTTGCGGTACGTCTCCCAGCGGTAGCTGTATGCGGCACGCGCAGAGCCGATGCGCTCCGCGACCCAGTGCATATCCGTCTCCAGAAAGACCGGCTGGAGATCCAGCACCACCGGCAGCTTCTGCATACAGCGGATCATATCGTCTGTGGCCATCTGGGCGTGGATGATGCGGAAGGGATCGCGATCCGCCTGCTCCTGCGCGGTCATGCCGTGCTGGCGGCTCTTTTCCAGCGTATACTCGATGGCCGTCAGCACGCAGTCCAGCCCTTTGTCGCCGATGCAGTGGATGGCGGGCTGAAGCCCCATTTCATACGCCTTCAGCACATGGTCATTCAGCTCCTGCTGGCTCTGCACCAGAATGCCGTCCGTCTCCGGGTCATCGCTGTACGGTGCCAGCAGCTTGGCGGAACGGGAGCCAAGCGAGCCGTCGGAAAAAACCTTGTGGCCGCCGTAGCACACCTTGTGATAAGGATCGTCCATCTCGCGGCGGGTCAGATAGGGCTTGCGGTAGAAGGTATCCAGATAGATTACCACGCGCAGGGGCAGCTGACCCTTTCGATCCAAGCAAAGGTAGTCCTCCGGATCCTCTGTGTACTTCCATATTTCTGCGGCGTAGGTGTGGATGGTGGTCAGACCTTGACTGGACGCCTCCTCCAATGCCTCTCGCATGATCTTCTCTTTGACCTCCGGGATCTTGGCGGGGTCGGGGATCAGCTCGTCGAAGATCTTAGTCGCCTGCTCCCGCAGGATGCCGTTGGGCACACCGTCCTCATCCAGCTCCACCAGACCGCCGGGGCCAAAGGTGTAGCCCCTGCCGATGCCGGCAGCAGCCAGCGCGGCGGTGTTGGCCACGGCGGTGTGCAGGCACACCCGCTTCATCATCACCGGATGGTCAAGGCTGACCATATCCAGATCCGTCTTGGTGGGCAGGTGGTCGTTGTCAGCGTCCCACTTGGACTCATCAAAATTGGAGCCCTTGATCCACTGGCCCTTGGGCGTTTCCGCTGCCCGAGCCGCCAGCTTGCCGATGACCTCAGCCTTGCTGGTGCAGCCGCCCAGATCCACCGTGGTGTGGGTCTGGCAGTAGGCAAAGAAGTGGAGGTGGGAATCGCCCATGCCCGGAAGCACGGTCTTTCCCTGCAAATCCACAACCTGCGGGGCTTCGCAGTGAGTCAGCACCTCCTCCGTCGTTCCAGTGTATACAATCTTACCGTTATGAACGGCCAGTGCTTCCACCGCGCTGTTTTCGCACACCATGGTGTATATTGCGCCATTTTTTAATATTAGATCGGTCTTTTGCTTCATATATACCTCCTCGATGGCACAAGCCTGTCATCGCGGTCATTATAGCACCCCTAACAATTGTATGCAATATTGTTTCTACAATTTTGTCGTTTGGCACAAAACAGCTCGTCTCTTTTTGTGCATCTGACAAAACCTTATCGCCCACTTCTTTCCCTATTTTACGTTAAAAAATTGCTGAAATCCTTAATATATCAAAGTTTTGTCGATTTATTTCTTTAGAATATTGCTCTATTTCCATCCTTGCTTTTGCCATATGTCGCTTTTTACAGCTTGACGATTTTGTATGCAGCCACTATAATCATTGTATCCAATTTATTGTTCCGGAGGGTTTTGGTATGTATAAAGCTGTGCGCATGTTTCATTATAATGACGGCATCGAACTGGAGCGCAAAGCACTCGAGGGCGTATGCGAGGTGGAGGAGCATGTATGCTCCATCGAGGAGGACATTATCCAGTATTGTCAGGACGCCGACGCCGTCATGGGTATCTTCGAGCCGTTGACCGCCCGGGTCATCAACGCGCTGCCCAATCTGAAGCTCATCGCCTGCAAGAGCATGGGGTACAATTATGTGGATTTAGAGGCCGCCAAAGCGCGCGGCATCTCCGTCACGCATCTGCGAAGTGCCTTTTCCATCGACGTGGCGGACTACGTTACCGCCTGCATTTTAGCCCACAACAAGCGGCTGTTCGCCTATGACCGCAGTGTGCGGCGAGACAAGAAGTGGGACTACTCCGTATGCCCTGACATCCACCGTTTCAACGCCGAGACAGTGGGACTGGCGGGCTTCGGTCAGATCGCGCGGCTGGTAGCCAAAAACCTGTCCGGCTTCAACGTGCGTATTTTGGCGGCAGATCCCTACATCGACCAGTCCATCGGCGACCAGTACGGCGTCACCATGGTGGATATGAAAACGCTTTTCCGCGAGTGCGACTACATCAGCCTGCACGTGCCTCTGGTCAACGGCACAGAGCACCTCATCGGCAAGGAGCTATTCGACGAGATCCCCGACCATCTGGTATTCATCAACTCCGCCCGCGGCGGCGTCGTGGTGGAGCAGGAGATGATCGACGCCATTGACAGCGGCAAGATCTCCTACGCCTATCTGGATGTGCTCACCGACGAGTATCCCGACCTGAATACCCACCCGCTGGCCAACCGCGACAACGTGATCCTGACGCCCCACGTGGCCTTCTATTCTCAGGAATCCGCACGTGACGGACGGCTTCAGTGCTGCGCCGATATTCGCAACTATTTCACCGGCAATTATGACCAGTGTGTATTCGTCCCCGGCGGCAACAACACGCAGAAGTAACAAGAGCTGCATGGCAGCAAGCAGATAAAGGAGGAGCATTTTATGGAATTCAAACAGGCACACAGGCTGGAGAACCTGCATACATCCGGCACTCGCGTGGTGTTCAGCAAATGCGCCGAGCTGGCGGCGCAGGGCATCTCCGTCACCGGTCTGACTCTGGGACAGCCTGACTTCGACACGCCTCAGTACATTATAGACGCCTGCAAGCGGGCACTGGACGAGGGCAAGACCCGCTACACCGACGGTTCCGGCATCGAGGAGCTGAAGGAGGCTATCTGCCAGAAGCTGTCCAAGGAAAACGATCTGCACTACACGCCCGCTGAGATCTCTGTTACCACCGGCGTGGCGCAGGGTATGTTCGTGGCACTGCTGAGCACGCTGAATCCCGGCGATGAGGTGCTGGTGCCCGATCCCGTGTATCTGACGTACTCCGAGATTCCCAGTATCGCAGGTGCCGTCATCAAAAAATATGACTTGCTGGAGGAGAACAACTATCAGGTTGACGTGGAGCAGATTCGCTCTCTCATTACCGATAAGACAAAGATGCTGGTCATCGTCTCTCCCAGCAACCCCACTGGCGGTGTGCTGAGCCGCGCCTCACTGGAGGCCATCGCCGCCATCGCCAAGGAGCACGATCTGCTGGTGCTCAGCGACGAGATCTATGACCGTTTTGTATACGATGAGCAGCAGGAGCTGGTGAGCATCGCCTCCCTGCCGGGCATGAAGGAACGCTCTATCGTGCTCAACGGCTTCTCCAAGAGCATGGCCATGACCGGCTGGCGTCTGGGCTATATCGCCGCGCCGGAGTACATGATCGAGCCCATGAACCGACTGTCCTTCTACATGACCGCCGGAGCCACCACCTTCGTGCAGTATGCCGGCGTGGCCGGTCTACTGGAGGAGGACGGCTCCATTGAACGGATGCGGCAGGAGTTCAAGCACCGCCGCGACTATCTGGTGGAGGAGATCAACAAGCTGCAGCACTTCAGCTGCAAAAAGCCGGAGGGTGCCTTCTATATCTTCATGAACATCAAAAAGACGGGCATGACCGCCGACGAGTTCTGCGCCTACGCCATTGACAAGTACCGGCTGGCCACCATCCCCGGCACCGCCTTCGGCCGCAACGGCGAGGGATATGTACGTCTGTCGTATGCCTCCTCCATGGACGTGCTGCAAAAGGCTGTGTCCATTCTGCGGCAGATCGACCAAGAGCTATGATTCGCTGGCCGGCGTTTCTTTCCCTGACCCTTACCTCCCCCCACCATTCTTTCGCCGGCCCTTGACACACAAAGAGCACCCCGTCAGATCCCGCAGGATCCGACGGGGTGCTCTTTGTGTGGGTATACTCAGTCTGCCCGCTCCGTGTGGGGGCGGATGGTGTAGCCTTCCTGAGCGTTCTGAAGCTCCACGGAGGGATCAAAGCCCTTTGCAAGACCCATGAGTACCGCGTCCTTCACCTTTGATAAGTGATTGCGTACATGAGCCTGAGCCAGATGGCTGTCTCGACGTTCAACGGCATCAATGATGTCCTTGTGTTCCTGAGCAATGCGAGTGGACCAGTTCAAGTGCATAGAGTAGAAAATATATCGCAGGCACAGATCATAGATCCACACCGTTTCCCGTTCCAGCAGCTTGTTGCCGGACATATGAGCCAGCACCCGGTGAAACGCGCGATCCACCTCCTGTACAGCCCGAGAGTCCACCGGCGTCTGCCCTGCCAGTTCAAACTGACGCTGTATCAGCTCCCGCGCCTGCTCTATCTCTCTGTGATCCTGCCAGGCATACGCTGCCAACGAGACGCACAGCATCTCCAGTGCTTCTCGGATCTCATATAGCTCGATGAAGCCGTCCACCGACACGCCGGACACGATGGTGCGCTTACCTGCCGTCTCCTCAACAAAGCAATCCGCCACCAGCCGTTCGATGGCCGCACGGATAGGCGTCCGGCTCATGGAAAACTGCTCGCTGAGCTCCAGCTCTCGGAGTGGCTGTCCCGGTGCAAATTCCAGCATCAGTATCTTCTGCTTGATCAGCTCATAGGCCTGCTTCGTTTTACTGCCGCACGAGACCTCCCCAGCGGTTCTGATTTCCCATTCTTTCATAGTATGTTCCCACCCCCTCGTGCAGAGCGGACAATATGCCTGCCCACGCCGCTTTTTCATATTGTTATCAATTATGTAATAGAGTATATCACAGATCGGCACAGTTCACAATACCGCCGCCGGAAAAACAAGTCAAGCAAATCACGGAGTTGAAGTAACCATTAAACCGATCCGCAGCCGGGCACAGTAGACTAATCCAGCGAACAGCCCCGGCGCATCCATGTGCTTTGGCGGACGGTGCTTGTGCTCCCGAATGCGCTGTACTGTGTCCCATAGCTCTTGGTCGATGATGGCCTCATGGGTGTTCTTCACCAACACCTGTTCCTCCGGCGGACGGTGGAATATCTGCTTGTTCTTGTAGGACAGGGTGCTGCTCTGCATATTCAGCGTGTGACCAAGGTACACAGGATTGGATAGGATGTTCGCCACCGTTGCGCCGCACCGGTTATACGGGTGTGTGGTGTCCAACCTTGTGCTGACCACGCCGGTCTGTTGGTAGTACTGGTTAAACCGTCCGTACAGCCTGGGATGTGAACAGATCCGGTTTCCACCGTAGAAGACCTCCACAGTGGCTCTGGTGAGCCGGACATCCACCTTCTGCTTGATGTATTCAAAGGGAACAGAATAGTTCATACGCTCCACAGAAATGTGGTAATTGGGTCCCACCGTTGCCACCTTCCAAATTGCCAACTCAAAAGGTCTGGGCGGCAGAGGGCGCGGGAAGGGCCTTTCTTCCGCAAAACTGCTGGCCCGGCTGCCCTCCCTTTTCTGAAAAGGTTTGTGGTTGAACATCTCCAGACGATCCCAAATCGCCTCGTTCAGTTCCAATAGAGACAAAAACTGGCGGTTCCGCAGAGCGGCCAGTATGAAGGTAGAGATGATACCGACGGTACCCTCAACAGCAGCTTTATCCTTGGGAGCGCGGACTCTGGCAGGCAGAATTGCCGTGCCATAATGCTCTGCCAGCTCCTGGTACGATTTGTTGAGAACGACCTCATCCTTCCCATGCTTTTGCACGCCGGTTTTCAGGTTGTCGCACTGGATGATCCGGGTGACACCGCCGAAGTATTTGTAGGCATTCACATAGGCTGGGATAATTTTACCGGTATCCGTATCGATCGCCAGCCAATACTCCTCCGGATTGTTGCTCTTTACAACAGAACTTCTGATTTGGAATAGACCGCTTGTAAGCGTAAAATGTAGCCATACATAAAAGGCCGCCATCTCGAAGAGCGTTGCTGCTCACCAGGATGGCGGTCGATTATTATAGCATTCTTCTGGGATATTTGCGTTCCTTCGCCGTTTCAATCGGCCTGTGGACATTTTTATACTGTTCCTCCGACCGTCAGTTCTACAAACGTCTGTTGCCGCTCGAAAAGCTGTACACGCTTAAACATGGTTATGTCAATTACTAATACTTCATAGGCGATGGCATATCTCGGGCACGACCATATGCATCGGCTGCCATCAGCGCACGATAGACCTTCTCGCTGGTTACCTCAAAAGGCATATTGTGGATAGTGCTGGTGGGGACGCAAGCCTTTTCCGCCGCGTTGCGTACCTCCTGCGGGTCTACGTTTTCATAACCCAGGTCAGCAAAACAGATGGGCAGACCCACCGAACGGCTGAAGGTCATGACCTCCTCCAGTTCCTCCAGCGAGTCCTCCAGCACCAGCTGCGCCAGCACACAGAAGGCTACGTTGAAGCCGTGGAGCTGCTCCCGCAGGGCGGGAATGAAGGTAAGACCCTTCTGAATACCGTGAGCGGCGGCCAGCCCCCCACTTTCAAAGCCCACGCTGGAGAGATAAGTGTTGGTTTCCACAATGGTCTCCACCGCCTCGGTGCATACCTTGGCGTCCAGTGCCATTTTTGCAGTGAGGCCGTCGCGTTTTAGGTTTTCCCAGCACATTCGGGCAAGACCGGTAGCAGCACGGGTAGGCTTAGCCTGGATCTGATTGTTCTTGCCGGAGGCGCGGCAAGCTCGAGCCTCAAACCATGTGGCCATGGCGTCGCCCATACCTGCCACCAGCAATCGGGTGGGCGCGGCAGCGATGACCATCGTATCCACCAGCACCACATTGGGGCAGGAATCCAAATGCAGATAGCGGTCAAACTCTCCGTCTTCATGGTACAGGATGCTCAGAGAGCTGCACGGAGCATCGGAGGATGCCACTGTGGGGATGATCACGTCCGGCAGTTTCGTCTGGCAGGAAACGGCCTTCGCCGTATCCAGTATCCTTCCTCCGCCGACGCCGATGATGGCGGTGCAGCGTTGTGCTTTGGCTTCCGTGGCGATCTCGTCCACCTGCTTCCGGGAGCATTCGCCGGAGAAAATGTGATAAAACAGTTGATAATCCTTTCCGTCGAAGCATTTGTCCAGCGTGGGGCAAATGCGCTTGGTGCCGGACTGACTGATAATGACCATCAGTCGATTCCCCATCCCCTGCAAATGCTGATCCAGCTGTGCCAGGACGCCGCTGCCCTGTACATATTTTGCGGGGCTTTTCAATACTTTGCTCATGTCGCTTCTCCGTGATAACGCGGCCGGCTGACGCGGCCTGATTTTGATAACTGGGTCAAAATAACGCGCAAGGCGAAACCGTGCTGCCCGTTACGTTTGCTTGCCCGTGCGCGCTCCGGTCTGTAGTTTGGTCGCAGGCTCAGAGTCCGCGCTCGGGATAGCGAATACAGGAAAACTTTCTTTTTATGCCATCGTTGAGTATCTCCAGATACCACTCGGTCATCTGGGCCATGGAGAGTTTTTCTGGGTAAAATGTGCGGCAAATCCGCCGAAGTTGTACTCTTCTTTCATATAAACCGTCAGGATACGGCCATCCGACACGTATGCCGTGTCCATGTCCATCTCATACCCCTTGCTCGTCACATAAGCCATAGCCCGATCTACGTTGTTCGTACCGATGGCAAAGTGCCCATTCTTACCCCGGTACATCCTCTTCATTATCTCAAATTCTGTACCGACAAAGCGGGAGCTCGGCCCATTGTCACGGGGCTTCATGCGAAATGCACTGTGCAGATCGTCCGCCAGCTGGCATGCTGCCGCTGTGTTTTCCATATTAATGCCCAGGTGGAACATCTCAAAGCCTAACACACGGGTAAAAATATTCTGGCATAGCGCAGTGATCTGGTCGGCATAGTCAGGTGCAGCAGCATCCGTGCTTTGCAGCCATCGCCCCCGCAACGCAAACACAAAGGGAGCGGATGCGCAGCGGTCGATCTCCGCAAAATCGTCACCCACTGTCAGGATAAATCGGGCATCCGGATAGGATGTGAACACTCGCGCCAAATGTCGGAGGTCATCCACGCCCACAGCCGGTGCATAGTGCATCAGCAGCAATCCTGCCTTCTGCGCCCTGGTTACCTCCGCCAGAGTACTGCAATCAGGAATCAGCAGTGCTTCTTTTTCCCGGCAGGCTCGAATCATATCTTCGTTCCATTTGTCGCAAAGCAAAAAGCCTGCACCCGCTTCCAACGCCTGCTGACACTGCGCCGGCGTGCTGACCGACATCCCCACCGTCACCTCTGGCACGGCCTTGACAACACTTCTGACAGCCTCCACGGAGTTTACCTCCATCACCGTCACTTCACCGTGATGCATGGCCTGTGCGCAAATCGCCGCATCCTTACTGCCCGCAAAGGACGTTACGGGTATATAACCCATGTCAAATATTTTCTTTTTGATAGCTTCCATATGATACCTCCTGCCCCCGATAGTTCATCACAAATTGCACGAACACCTTGCAGCCGTTTATCAAGCCGCTCTCGTCGATTCTGAAATAATTGCTGTGCAGTGCCGATGTACAGTCCAGTGCCTCATTCCGCACACCCATGCCCACAAAGCAGCCCGGTACCTTCTCCAGATAGTAGGAGAAGTCCTCCGACCACATCTTCACCGGCATTTCCACGGCAAACGCGGCACCCAGCGCATCTGTTACCGCGCGGTGCATCTCCCGGCACAGTGCTGGGTCGTTTACCACCGGCAACGCCTCAAAATGGTGGGTAACCCGGGCCGTTCCGCCCATCTGACGCGCCACGCCGTCAGCGATCTCCTGAATACGTGTACGAATAAACGCGTCCAGCTTAAGATCAAACGTGCGAACGCTTACCAGCATCCGCGCGTAATCCGGCACAACATTGTCTACCTCTCCGGCATTCAGTGCGCCGATGCAGCACAGATACTTTTCCTGAGGATCTATCTGCCGCGTCTGCATGAGCTCTATCGCGTCATAAGCCAACACCGCCATAGCCAGTGCGTCCCGCCCCGTCTGGGGCTTGGCGGCATGGGCAGTCTTTCCGAAAAACTCAATCTCATATCGATGCCGTGCCGTTGTTACCGCGCCGGGCGTAATGCCGATATGTCCGGCGGCCACTTCCGGGTCGGCGTGCAGCCCCAGAATCAGTGCCACGTCGTCCACTGCGCCCGCTTGTGTCAGCCGCATCCCACCTGTGTCAGAGCCTTCCTCGTTCGGCTGAAAAATCAGCTTCACTCGACAGGGCAGTTCTTTTTCCATCCGCTTAAGCACTCTTGCCGTTCCCAGCAGAATGGCTGTATGGGCATCGTGCCCACAGGCATGCATTCGCCCCGGTATTCGAGACGCAAACGGCAGACCGGTCTTCTCTTCCACCGGCAGCGCATCCATATCGGCGCGTATGGCGATGGCCGGTGCAGCAAGATCCGGGCGCAGCGTGGCCACTACGCTGCTCTGACACAGCGCATCCGTCCATGGGATGTCCATGCGATCCAGTTCCCGCTTCACCAGTGCCGTGGTGCGGGGCAGGTCATATCCCAGCTCCGGCCAGCAGTGCAGCTCCCGGCGCATGGTGAGAATGTACGCACAGTCCTCCGTGCAAAATATTGGCTGCATAAGCTACCTCGTCATTTTCTATAGATCCGGGCACTGAACACAACGCTTTCTCCCGGCCGCACCACCATAGCCTCACCCGGTCGGCACAACACATTACTGGGTGCGGTCTGCGGCTCAACACACAGAAATCCCTCGCACCCATTTCCGTTCCAGACGATCCACTGCGTGAACTGGGATGACACTTCATACACCATGTCGTCCAGTTCCGCAGCCAACCCCACCGCAGGGCAGCAATAGCCCACCGGCGTATCACCGCGTATCTCACCCACCGTGTAGGGCTTCAGTTCTTCGGGCAAAGACCCCAGTTCCATTGTGGGCAGACACCGCTCATCTGTCAACCACACCGTCTCCACCGGGATACGGCATCTCTCCGGCGCGGCAAACGCGGCGTGAATCGCAAAAATCACCGGCATATTGCCCTTTCCGATATTGGTCAGTGTGTACTTCTGGTGCAGGCCGTCCTCTTCCAGTGCCGTACAGACGGTCATGCGGAACGGAAACGGATATATCTCCCCGTGGTTTTCAAGAATTCCCTCTACCGTGCTCTCAGAGCGGGAGGTAACGGCAAACGCGGAAGTATGGACATACCCGTGCTTATGGGTGTGAAACCGGTCATTGATTGGCAGCGTATATCTTCTGCCCTCAAATTCGAATGTGCCATCCTTCGTGCGGTTGGCCGGCAGCAGCGGCGGCGTACCGTAGCCCTCCGGCAAGCGCAGGAATTCCTCCAACGATCCGGGGCTTCGCAGCACCGCTCTGCCGTTCCAGCACAAAGCCAACGTGTTCATTCCATATCGCGGCGACACCTGCGCCGTCCATTTACCGCAGCGCAGTGTAACGGCTTCCAGATGCCGTACCAATTCCTCTGTCATAGCTCAGCCCCGGCACAGAGACAGCCCGCCGTCCACATAGAGGGTTTGCCCTGTTATGTATGCAGACCGCTCTCCAGTCAGGAAGAATGCCGCATCCGCGATCTGTTCCACATAGCCCCGGTAGCCCAGCGGTATTTTCTCGCACATCGCCTTTTCTACCGCCGGGTCGGCGTATCGGGCTTCATTCTCCGGCGTATGGATGCTTCCCGGGGCAATGCAGTTCACGCGGATGCCCGCCTTGCCCCATTCCCGAGCCAGCGAACGGGTCATCTGCACGATACCGGCATTGACGGAAGCGTACACCGCCTGCCCCGGTATCACTGTGGTACTCTGCACCGACCCAATCTGTACAATGGTGCCGCCCTCGCCGCGGCGAAGCATGTCCCGTGCCGCCGCCTGTGACATGAAGAAATATCCCTGGAACTTGGTTTGCACCGTCACGTCAAAGTCCTCCGGCAGCACCTCCACGGTGGACTTAGGACGGCTCAGACCGGCGTTGTTTATCAGAATGTCAATACGTCCAAACCGTTCCACCACCGCCGCCATGAAGGCGGTGACAGCCCTTCTGTCCGCCATATCCGCCGCTACAGCCATGATTCTGGGATCATGACTGTCGGCATAGGCCGAGACGACCCGCTCAATGCGCTCCTGTGAACGGGAGCAGACGGCGACAAACGCGCCTTCCTCATAAAAACGCCGCGCCATGTGCTCTCCGATGCCGGAAGAAGCACCGGTAACCACCACTACTTTGTTGTCATACAATCCCATAGGCATACCTCACTTGATGAGCAGATTGGGAATAAATGTGGTAATAGGCTTCACAAAGGCCACGATGAACAACACCGTGATCATGACCACCAGAAACGGCAGAATGGATTTGAACATCCGCTTGGTAGATATATCCGCCACCTTCTGGGTAACAAACAGAGCCATGCCTACCGGCGGCGTCGCCAAACCCACGGTGACGTTGAACACCACCATCACGCCGAACTGAACGGGATCCATGCCGATCTCATGCGCCAGCAGTGCCAGCGTACCGGAAAGGATCAGCAGAACGGGAGTGCAGTCCATCAGCATACCCAGCACCAGCAGCATAATATTGACAGCCACAACAACGACCCAGCGGGTATCGGACAGGTTCACAAAGAAATCGCACAGTGCCTGCGGAATATGGTTGACGGTCAGCACCATGCCGAACACAGACGAGCCGTACATAATGCAGAACGTTGTGGCGCACAGGATACCTGCATTACCCAGAATCTCCAACAGGCCCTTGAAGCTTAGATTGCGATACAGCAGCATGCCCAGCAGGATCGCGTAGAACGCGCCGCCGGCGGCCGCCTCGGTCGCGGTAAACACGCCGGAGAGGATGCCACCCAGGATGATAATGGGCAGCATGAGTGCTGGAATCGCTTTGACAAATGAGCTGCCCAGCTCTTTTGCCTTCACATGGGGCTGCGTGGGGAAATGGTGCTTCTTGCTGTACAGATAGCAGTAGATCATAAACGCGATGGCCAGCATAATGCCCGGGCCAATACCGCCGAACAGCATCTTGCCCACCGACACACCGGAGATGGACGCATAAATGACCATGGACATGCTGGGCGGAATGATGGGCGCGACACAGGCGGTAGCCGCCGTGGTGGCCGCAGCGAAGTCGCGATCCATACCGGCGTCCTCCATGGCCTCGATCTCCAACCGGCCCACGCCGGTGATGTCGGCCACGGCAGAGCCAGAGCAGCCTGCCAGGAACACAGACGTCAGCACATTCACATGAGCCATACCACCGGGTAGATGGCGCACCAGCGAACCGGCAAAATCAAAGATCTTCTTGGAAACGCCGGTCTTGGACATCGCCTCACCGGCCAACATAAAGAACGGAATCGCCAGCATCGTGAAGGATGACAGGCTGGTCACCGTTTTCTGTGCGATAGCGAAGGGGGTAGTAACGCCGCTGATACCCAGCAGCACGATGGAGATTGCCATCAACGCAAAGCCAATGGGCAGTCCGATCACCAACAGAAGGACCATTACGGCCCATACAATGGAACTCATAGCGTTCTTCCTTTCGTTTCTGTTTTTCGAAAAAACGGACGTACATCCGCTCCGTCATTCATAATCATACCGTGTATACTGGTCCACGTTGTGTACCGTCATGATCGTCTCCTTATTGATGATATGTCGTACCACGAAGAACAGATGAACCACGCAGTAAATTCCGGCGATGCACATACCGATCGGCATGATGCCGTAGATCGCCACACGGGGGAAGTGTGTCGCCATGGCAAACTGCTTGTAGATGGTAGGACTCAGGCACAGCTTTGTGCCAAAATAGGTCAGATAGGCGCACACACCGATGTAGACAATGAGATAGATGACCTGGAAAATATTTCTTGTTTTTTGGGATACATGCTCTGATACCAGGTCGATGGCGATATGCTCACCGCGCATCATGACGACAATACCTCCGATAAAGGTGTTGTAGGTAATCAGGATAGTACAAACTTCCTCCGTCCAGGGCGTAGGCAGGTTAAAGATGCCGCGGGCGAAAATCTGGAACACTACCACCAGAAGCAGAGCACCCAGCAATACGGCACTGATGCTGCGGATCACCTTCATGGCGCGGCAACATACCGTATAAAACTTCGTTTCAAACATATTTTTCCTCCAAAAAACGGTTTTTTTCACAACAGGTGGTCGAAATCGGCCACCTGTTGTGAAAAGAATCTGTTAAGAATTACTTAGCTAGTGCCTTGATGCTGTCGATGAATTCCTGGGTGAAAGAGCCGTTGTTGATATACTCATCATACACGACCTGAGCAGCCTCGGCAAACGCCGCATTGTCCACATCGTCGTGACGGATAATCTCCACGCCCTTCTCTTCAAAGGCGACCCAGCATGCATCAACTTCAGTGTTCAACTGCTCAGCACGCCACTGGGTGGCCTCCAGGCCGGCCTTCATCACGGCAGCCTGCTCGTCAGTGGTCAGCTTATCGAACCACGCCTTGGAAACCATAATACCTTGAGCGTTCAGCATATGGTTCGTCTCGGAGGAATACTTCACCACTTCGTGCATATTGTTGTTCTTCAGCTCCGTGATCGCATTTTCCACGCCGTCGGTCAGACCAGACTGCAGACCGGTGTAGCACTCAGACCATGCAACGGTGACAGGGTTCGCGCCCATGGCCTTACACAGCGCGGTGCTGATGGGGGACTCAGGCACGCGCATCTTGATGCCGGCGTTATCCGTTACGGTCTTCACAGAACGGACGTTGTTGCACCAGATACGGGGGCTGCGGTACAGCGTACCCACCTGGATCAGACCCAGGGCTTCCTCATGCTCCTTGATGGTGTTCAGCGCGTCATTGTCCGTCTCCCATAGGGCGCGGGCATGCTCCAGATCGTTGAACAGATAGGGCATCTCCAGGAAATACATAAAGGGATCGATGACGCCGAAGTAAGAGGGTCCCAGCACGCAGGCTTCAATAGCACCGTTCATCACGCCCTCAGAGAACTCTGTCTGACCGCCCATTTGGCTGGACGGATAGATGACGCACTTGATTGTACCGTTAGTGTACTTCTCCACCAACTCGGCAAACTTCTTGGTACCCATGTACTCGCCATCCGTTTCCGCTTGAGACATCGTGCCAGCAATTTTCATGGTCTTGGTCTCAACAGTCTCTCTGTTTATCTGCAGGGGGTTCACTCTGCGTGCCGCAAGCGACCAGAGGCAGCACCATAACGAGTGCTAGGATCGCGCAAAGGATCTTTTTCATATTCTTTCCTCCTAAAAAAAGTTTTTATATTTCACCCCGGCAGCCCGGAATAAAACCGTTATACGCCGCACAGATACTTTTCCGTATCCAGCCTTTGAGATGCCTCCGGCATACCGGCCATATGATTCAGTACACAGATGCATGCACCGCAGCCCACTTTTTTGTCCAGCATTCCGCAGACATACCGGGCACAGTCTCCAACAGACAGCACACCTCGCGTTTCGTTCACATACGTTTCCACACATTGCTCGATGGCATGGGAAAATGCAATGGCCTCCTGTGCCGCAGCAGCGGCAGCATGCGCCTCATAGACCGGCGCGTGCGCGGTATAAACTGTGGCCGGGTTTAACGCAGCCAGTCGTTCCATAGAATCGCGGTAGCTGTCCTTGTCGTAATACTGGGCCAATCCGCCAAAAAAGCCTGTATGCATCAGCGCATCGCCGGTGAACAGTACATCCTCATCCGGCAGATAGTATCCTACACTGCCCCAGGAGTGCCCCGGCAGTGCCATTACCCGCACAGTCACATCGTCGAAATGCAACTCGTCGCCGTCTTTCACAAAGTGGTCAATGTCCACTCTTTCCCCTATCTCTTTCCAGAATGTATCCCACCGCTCCGGCGGTACCGTGACATCGTTCCGAAACTGTCCGAAGCCGATCTGCCAATGCAGCTTAAAGTTGTTGAACCAGAGCAGATCATCCTTGCTGGCCCATATCTGACCGCCGTGAGCCTTGATGAGCCCATTGCAGCCGATATGATCCCAGTGTCCGTGGGTCAGCAGCACAATGCTCTCCCTTCCGTCGTCCAGCAGGGGCAGCACATTGGGTTCGTTGCTTTTCAGTGCCGTGTCAATAAACACCCGGTAGTGTTTGGTGACGAAGGTATAGCTGTTAGTATACTGCCCTAGATATGGGACGTGGAGCGTTTCAATATTCATCATGGCCTCTCTTGCTCCGCTTGTTTACTGCTCCATTTTCGCCAGCACAATCTGATAGAGCGTCTTCATGCTGGCGATCAGATTGGATGGGTCTGCCGTTCCCTTTCCTGCCTTTCCGTAGGCCGGGCCATGACCGACGGAGAGAATCGTACTGGGATAGCCCACATAGATCAACCGCAGTCCACCGAACTCTGCCGCCTTCTGGGCAATGTTGCCCTGGTCGTGATACATAAACACGATGCCGTTTGCAGCACCGCTCTTCACACGGCTGATCGCCGTATCGCAGGGCCACGGGCCGAATACGTCATAGCCATCCGCCCGCACATGGTCGATGGCAGGCTGCAAGACAGTGCTCTCCTCATCTCCAAACAGTCCGTTCTCTCCGGCATGGGGATTGAGGGCCGCCACCGCCACATGGCAGTCCCCGGCATCCATGAAGTACTTCATGTTCTCTATCAGGCGGCGGATGGTGGTCTCCACCTTCTCTGTCGTAATCCTGGAATAGATGTCCTTGAATGCACAGTGTCCTACGACCGTGGCTCTGAAATATGTCTCCGCCGCCACTACCGAGGTGACCTCCGGCACTTCATACAGGTCGGCAAACAGGTCAAATTCCGTGCTGTAATGATACCCAGCCGCATGGAACGCTGCCTTGGTGATGGGTGCCATCAGCAGTCCGTCCACCATCCCGATTCGGTTCAACTGCACGCCCGCGAAAATCGTATCGTACTGCAATTTTCCAGAGTCGTAAGTAATGTGGGAAAACCTGATGTCTGGTCCCGCGGGCACATCATAAAAATATACGTCCATCGGATCGTCCCGGAATGCCGGGCGCGTCTTCCCGTCCCAATCTATGAGATGCAGCTGTTCGCCTCCAGTTACCACGGAGCGAGAAATATTGAAGCGTGCCTTATTTCCCACCACCACCGGAACGAACCGGTCATGCTTTTCCAGCAGTACCTTTGCCGCCATCTCCGGGCTGCTACCCGCATGATCCCCCAGCATGATCGCAAGCACGGGAATTTTTTCATCCATAATAGCTTTCCAATCCTTTCTAAACAATATATTTTCAGTTCTCCACGTAGGACATTCCGGCCAGCTCCTCGTAATACTTTGCCACACCTGAGTTGTCCAGATCGCCCAGACCCTCGTCATGGAGGTGCTGCATGATCTTCAGCGCAAATTCCGTCACAGGGATGGGTGCGTCATATTCTCGTGCCGCTGCCTCCACATTCCGCAGATCCTTCAAATGCAGGTCAATCTTGAACCCCGGCTGAAATGTGTGCTCCAGAATGCGAGGCACCTGTGCGTTCAGCACATTTGACCCCGCAAAGCCCGTTTTCACCGCCTCAAACACCTTGTTGATGTCGCATCCGATTTTCTTGGCCAGCATCATGCTTTCACTGACAGCCGCCAGTGAGGCCGCGATCATGATCTGATTGCATAGCTTGCAGGCACTGCCACAGCCCGTTGGTCCAATGTGCGTAATCTTGCCACCCATGATCTCCAGCAGCGGCAAGGCCTCCGCCACATCCGCGTCATTGCCGCCTGCCATAATGGCCAACGTCCCCTCTACGGCACCGGCATATGCGCCAGACACTGGGGCATCTATCAGCCGCTGACCCCTTTTCGCCAATCCTGCCGCAATGTCCTTCGTATCGTTGGGGGCAATGGAGCTCATGTCGATGAACAGTGTACCGGCTGGCGCAAAGTGCGACAGGCCCTCTTTCTCATCGAACATAACGCTTTTCACATGAGACCCGTTGGGCAGCATCGTAATGATGACAGGACACGCTGCTGCGATCTCCTGCGGCCTGGATGCCGCCGCGCCGAAGGCGGCCAGTTCTTCCACCGCCGCGTTCATTCTGTCGAACACCAGCAGTTCATGTCCTGCCTTGATGAGATTCTTTGCCATGGGCCGCCCCATTACGCCCAGACCGATAAAGCCAATTTTCATCATGACCACCTTTTTATCACAAATTTTTTATAGGGAGCTTGTCCTTTTTGTTCATATTACTGTATCATTAAACATTTGACAAGCGAATGTTATTTATATATTATATAGATAACTCTTATTTATATGATGGGGGCGTCACAATGAACCAATACGACATTGATACCTTTCTGGCAGTCGTCCGTCACGGCAGCTTTTCCAAGGCCGCGTCTCAGATGTTCACCACTCAGGCTACCGTCAGTCACCGCATCAGCGCACTGGAGGAGGAACTGGGCTACCAGCTTATTCTGCGCGGACAGGGTGTGCGGAAGATTGAGCTAACGTACCGGGGTGAACAATTTATCCCCATAGCGGAGCAGTGGTCTTCCCTTTGGAGCAATTCCCTCGCCATTCGCAACGCCGATTATCGCATGCCTCTGTTCATTGGCGGCACAAACCGCCTCAATACGCATTTCCTTCCCGACTTTTACGATTACTTTGCCCGCAGCAGTGAAAACGTAGTGTTGGAGATCCACAGCTACCATTCTTGGGAAATCTTTGACCTTATTGACCGGAAGGAGCTGGATATAGGTTTTGCCAGCAGTGAGATCGCCACAGATAACGTGATCGCAACACCCTTTCTTCGGGAGCAGTTGGTTATGGTCTGCCTCCGCGGCGATTACTATCCCTCCGGTCCGATCCATCCCCAATCGTTGGACGTAGTGAACGAGGTTCGTCTCGCCTCCAACCAACAAATCAAAAATTGGCACAATACCTGGTGGGACTACGCCGAGCAACCCTATTACTTTGTAGACACCGCTGCCGTCGCCGCCCACTTGATCCGTACACCGCCGCTTTGGGCCGTATGCCCTCGCTCCGCCGCCACCGAGCTGGTCAGCCTTTTCCCTATGGAGATCCACGAGTTCTCCGTAGAGGTTCCTTTCCAGGTCAGCTATCTATGCTATCATCGGTCGCCTCGTCTGGAAAAGAAGGTTCAGATCCAATCGTTTATTTCTGCGTTTCAAGCCCATTATCGTCAGCGGAATATCGAGGGTTTTTGCCTTTGATTTTCTCTCGCAAACCTTTACCAATGTCGTCCTTGCCCCTGTTCAAATTTTAGCATGTCATCGGGCTGCTATTCCCTTTCAGATATCCCATGATCTGCGATAGATTTGACCGTTACCTATATGCCGCAATAATAATCGACCGCCATCTCGGTGAGCAGCAGCTCTCCCTGAGATGGCGGTCTTTTTATACGTGGCTACGTTTTACGCTTACCTATTTTTCATGCGCGTCTATGCGCAGGCAGATTTTACGCTTATGCGGACTCTGACGCCCTTCAATGAGGTAGAGATGTCTGTGTGCAGCGAGCTGTTTCTGGATTACTGCATCTTAGGCGGAATGCCCACTGTTGTACGGGAATTTATCACGAAGGGCACCTTTGAGGGCTCGCTGGACATCCAGCGGCAGCTTATTGCCGACAGCGGTCTTTTGGTCGCCATGCTGGATGATGAATCGCGGGAGGACCTGCGGACGAACAAAAATCTCGGCGTCTACACGCGGTAAGCTTCTTCCTCTCCCGTGCCTGACCAACACAACCTACGAAAGCTGAAGAGCCGGTGATCTGCGCGACTGCGCAGATCACCGGCTTGTGCTTTGCTCGCAGACGGTCCTCATAAAAAGCGTCTGCGGTGGAGACCTCCCCGCCGCAGACATATGCCTCATATTCGTCCTGCCGCTCATTCGCAGCCGCCTCGCGCTTAATAACAACACTTCCAGCAAACGGAGGGTATGAGCATTTTGTGACCAGCATGGCACCTCAGGTGCAGGATGCTGCTGGCCTTGGCACTGCTGTCGGAGCAACAGGGGCGTGGTTCTGCGCGAAGCTCGTGAGGACGGAAGTGCTGGCCGTGCCTGAGCTATGTAGAAAACGCGTCTCACGTCGAATCATGTTAGATTTATAAAAATATTCGTGTCAATTTTTGTGAATATTTTGCTCCACATCGTTGATTTTTACACGAATATCTGCTATACTATGGTCAGTACCTTTAAGGAGGACTGCTTATGTATAGAAAGATTATGGGCTTCTTAGAAGCGTGGAAAGAAAGCGAGCACCGCAAGCCCCTTATTTTACAGGGCGCAAGACAGGTCGGAAAGACCTATTCCATTCTGGAGTTCGGGCGCACCCACTACGAAAATGTGGCATACTTCAACTTTGAAACCAATCCAAAGCTGAACGAAACCT